>Ga0207921_100001_pt1 | contig 94038 bp, 152 predicted proteins | sample DeeseametaMP0104_FD_184222 | JGI IMG/M metagenome (GOLD analysis project Ga0207921, IMG submission 184222) | Marine microbial communities from the Deep Atlantic Ocean - MP0104 (SPAdes) | ecosystem: Environmental > Aquatic > Marine > Oceanic | place: North of Cape Verde, Atlantic Ocean...
ACAAGACATTGATTCTTTCCTCCCCCACTTACTAGACGACTGGAGAACTCTCCAAGAACAAGCAAGGTTAATAGATGAGGATAAGGCAAGGTATAGAGATGTTTAATGTAAGGGTCACTCGTAAAACTCGTAATCTTGAAAAGCTAGTAGAAAAGTTAGAAGCTCTCTCTAAAGAGAACGTCGAAACAGGTGTATTCGCTGAACAAGGTGAACATCCTACTGCTGGAATGTCCTACGTAGACTTAGCTGTTATGCATGAACAAGGTAAAGAAGGCAGCTTTCCTGCACGTACAGTGAGACCTCTAATACTCAATGCAATGAATAACAAACCTTTCATGGATAGAGTGACGGAGCACCTTAACAAGTATGTGTTCAAAGATGTTAGTCTTAACTATGCGTTAGGTTACATTGGTCAAGACATGGCTATGATGGGTAAATCGTTCTTTGGTGTGCCAAACCTCCCTGACATGCCTAGCAACTCTGATAACACGATAGAGTATTTTAAAGGCGGTGAAGATACACCTTTAGTAGATGAAGGTTTCTTTAAAGACACTTGGGCTTATAAAACATCCGTTAATAACATTGTAGTGGAGGGTGTATGATTGATTTAATGAGAACACATTCTATACCTCTTTACAGACGATCTGAGGAAGAAGGGTATCTTAACAATGAGGGTGAATGGGTACAAGCACAATTTAAAGATGCTGAAACACTAGAGTGTAATGTACAACCTTTAAGAAATGGCAAGACTAAAGTAATCCTTCCTGATGGAGTTCGTACTGACCACGTTATCGTTATAAGGTCTTTCACTAAGATAACAGTAGCTGACATGTTAGACGACACAGGGGGCGATGAGGTAGAGTATCAAGGTAAAAGGTTTGAAGCTTTCATGGAGGAGGATTTCTCTGAGTATGGGCTTATGTCAGACCACTACAAATACTTACTTAAAAGGAAAGACCAACAATGAACTTAGATGATTATTTAAAAGGTCTCTCTAAAGTAACCTCAGAACTTATAGGAAGTAAATTAGCAATAGCTAAGGGTTCTAATCCTATACCATCGGTCTTTATAGCTCGTCAGAAGCATCCTAAGACGTTTTATCCTTATGGTGTATGCGACTATATAGGGAAAGGTAATTATGGCGCTAGGAAGGCGTATAGCTCGTTTAACGAGGACTCTACAGAGTTTACTACATACTTCAATCGTAGGTTAAGACTAAGAGTAGCTTTCTACGGTAAATATGAAGATAACATACTGGACATCGCAGACGAGTTAGCTAGTAGATTAAGAACTGTCAAAGGGCAGCAAACCTTAAATCTTTATATGCCTCATGCAGGTCTTATGGACGTATCAGAACCTACCTATAGGACAGACCTACTGAATACGGACTACGAAGAGTTTGCAGCCATAACATTAGACTTCCATATCATATCTGAAATAGTAGACCTTGACTTCTACGTAATAGAGCAAGCTCCTATAAATGGTGATTTGTTTGAGGTAGATAATGTACCTGAGATAGATACTAACATAGAAGAAATCGCAACCATAACAACAGAGTTTAATCAAAGTAATTAGGAAAAATAATGACCTATAGAAATTTAACAAACATTGACATTGCGTTGACGGATGTTGGTGTCACAGCGCAAGGCTTTGGTACTCCCCTCTTTGCATCGTCTCACCGTTACTTCCCTGAACGTGTACGTGCCTACACATCACTACAAGCTGCTTCAGAAGACCTACCTACAAACTCTAATGCTTATAAAGCGGTTCAAGGTTTCTTCTCAGTGACTCCTGCTCCTGCTGTTGTAAAGGTTGGACGTAGAGAAGCTAGTTTAGATTTAACTGTTGCCACAGGTGCTACAGGGGCTTCTTTAGTATTCCATGCTAGTGATGCTGGTACTCCTTACTCAGTAGTTATTGATATTAGTGGTGAAGCTGACGAGGCTGCTGTAGCTACTGCTATTGCTGCTGCTATTGAAGGTGACACTGACATTCAAGACTTAGTTGTTGCAAGTGCAACAGGTGCAACAGTATCTATTGACGTAGCTGGTGTAGGTTCTGAGTTTTGGGTAGCTAACCTATCAAGTGAGCTATCAGAAGTCTACACCTCAACAGAGACAGCTAGTGAACTTATCACAGAACTTTCTGACGAGGATGACGACTACTACTTCTTTACTTGTGAAGACCACTCAGATACATTTGTACAAGCAGCGTCTGCTGAGATAGAGGCTCGTCTTAAAATGTACTTTACCTCTGTACAAGCAGTCAACACTCTTACAGCTTACAATGCTGGAGCGGCTACGGACTTAGCGGGTGCCATTAAAGATTCTGGTAGAGACCGTACTAAAGTATTCTTCCACCACAACGCCGACACAGTGTTCCCTGAATGTATTCATGTAGCAGGTAATGCAACGTTTGATGCAGGTAGTGTACTATGGGCTAATATCGCCTTACCATTAAGTGTATCTCAAAACCCTACTACTGGTAAAGCATTAAGCTCTACTCAGAAAGGTTACTTAGAAGACCGTAATGTTTCTTATATGGAACGTGGTGCGGGTAATGGGGTAGTAACCTCTACATCTATCCTACGTAATAACAAAGTACCTAGTGGCAATTGGATTTCTACTATTCGTGGTAGAGACAATATGCAAGTAGACCTAGCAGCAGAAATGTTATCACTACTTACATCACAACGTGGTAAAAAGTTATCTTACACAGATGAAGGTATTGACTTAATCAAATCGTCTGTACGTAATGTATTAGACCTTTATGTTCTACGCAACTTCATTAAAGATAACTACGTATTAGAGTTCTTAACAGAATCGCAGTCTTCTGTATCTGATAAGCAAGCTGGCGTATATCGTGGCGGTAAATTCCAATGTGAGCTACAGCAAGGTATCTTGTTCGTAGACTTATCTGGCTCACTTTCAATCGACTTAGGATAATATAGATGTCAACTTTTATTAGAACTTATAATCCTGATCAAGTACGTGTCAACTGGGGTGGTAAATTTAACATCGACGGTTTTGCTGACGGTACTTTCATCACAATGACTCGTAACAGTCCTCGTACTGAGGTAGTTGTAGGTGCTAAAGGTGATAACGCTATCACTAAAAGTGCTGACTTCTCTGGTATGATTGAGCTTACACTGTTACAGAATGCCCCCGCCAATGAATACCTCTCTTACATTATGTCTTTAGAGGATATTGCTGGTGATTTGATTAGGGCTATTATTGAGGTTACTGACCCTTCTGGTAGTGTACTATCTATTGCACAACGTTGTCACATTCAAGAACCTGCCCCTGTAACATTGGGTGATGGTACGAATGCTAAGACTTGGACATTTTACTGTGAAGACTTGAAGTACTTAACTGTACCAAGCGGTCTAGCAGGAAGTCAAGCTACTCAGACAGCAGCAGCAGCTTACGGTGCATTGAAAACTGTTACAGATAGTCTAAAAACTGTTACACGATAATAATTATAATATGTAAACTTGACGGAGGGCAAATAGATTAGTTTCTGTTTGCCCTTTTTTATTCAAAGGAGAAAGGTATGTTACCAAGATATTCAGATACAACAGTGAATGGCAAGAACATTCGTATTAAATTACTTCTAGCTTTAACAGTAGGTATTCCTACAGCACGTAGACTTATTAATATCATTGCCCCTGCGGTAGGTGGTACATTAGATGGATTACGACATGACGATTTCATTCATGGAGCGCCTAAGACATTTTCTGAGATGGCTCTTGTAGTGTGTAAGCAATTAGAAGAAGCAGAAGTACATCAGATCATATTCACTCTCTTAGAACACATGGAAGTAGATAATAAGGTTGTTAACCTAGATGAGTATTTCATGGGTAACTATGGTGAGATGATTGAGATATTAGAGTTTGCCTTAAAGGAGAACTTCCAAAGTTTTTTTACGGGCAACGGTATGAAGGAGCGTTTTCACAAAGTAGTGGGAATGATAATGTCGGGTCAAACACAAGAAGAGTCCTCTCAAGAGTAGAGAACTGTAAATCTTTCACACAAGAGAAACAGTTATTATACAGGGTTTACAATAGTGAATATAACAAAGAAACTCTGCATACACTTCTTGAAATGACAGTGAATGAGTTCTTTGACCATTTAGAGGCTGTAACGATATACGAGGATTTGTCTAAAGCTGCTCATAAAGATCACGAGGAAGATATGAAACGTAATAACAGAGGTGGAAGATAATGGCTACCAACGTAGAAAAGTTTGTAGTTGATTTAGGGTTCAATGATTCAGACCTAAAGAAACTTAAAGAACTTTTAAAACTCCAACAGACCGCAAATAGTCATAGTGGTTGTAGTAAGCCTACTAGCAATAGTAATATGAGGAAAGAGAAGGAACTTAATGCTATTACTAATAAAAGGTTGCAACTTACAAAGTTAATAGCTAGGGCGGATAAAGAGGGTGTAGATACCTCTAGGTATAAAGGTGCAGTAAACTCATCTCAGAAAATTACTAACTTAGAAAAGTTAAGGTTAGAATTAGAGGAACTTACCTTTAAAGCTAAGGAAGCTAATCAGAAGAAAGTTCAAGCTGCTAAACAGAAAGAGTTAAACACTGAAAAGAAGATAGCTCAAGAGAAAGTTAAGCAAGATTCTCCTTACATGGCAAATAACCCTGACACAATTAGGAGGAGAGAGACTTACGCAGGTAAGGTTGGACTACGTGCGGAGAAAGCCGGTGCCGATCAAATGTCTATAGAGTCTTTTAAAGATCAGGCAAGGGCTGCATATGGAAGTCGAGCTGCAATGGATGAGCTTAGTCTTGCAGTAGATAAGTATAAGTACAAGCAACGTCAAGCCACTATGAGAACACGGAAGGCTAACATAGCTATGCAAGGGTTGAATGACTCTACAAGGCATATGATTAGGTCTTACGCTTCCTTATATGCTGTCTTTGAAGCTACTTACGCTATCAACAGAACAGGGCAAGAGTTTGAAGCTATGAACTCTGCTATGTTGGCTGCAACAGGTACTTCTGAGATGGCTGCTGATGAAGTGGCTTTCCTTGATAAGATGACCTCTCGTTTGGGATTGTCCTTATTAGATACCTCAGACGCTTACACTAAGTTCTTGTTTTCTTCAAAAGGAAAACTCGACCAAAACCAAACTAGAGAGCTCTTTACAGGGTTGTCTGAGTTAGGCACAACGTTAGGCATTTCTAAAGAGAGAATGAAACTCTCAATGAATGCAATTACTCAAATGATGAATAAGGGAAAAATTTCTAGTGAAGAACTTCGCTTACAATTAGCGGAGAGCCTGCCGGGTAAGTAATTGATTTTAAACAAGTTTTTAATCAAATGCCCCTTTATACAGTAATGTATACAGAAAACCTCTTTAATTGCGGGGAAATCTCGAAAAGTGTTGACTACTGCCGCATTGTAGTGATATAATGTAGGAACTAACTGTAATGGGTTAGGCAAAGTAAAAATGTCAATAATAGAGACAATCCGCAGCGAAGCCTCTTTAGAGAGGAACGTTCAAAGACTATCGAAACCACGTTTAATAACGTAAGGGAGTAGAGTAGAAGCCAAGTGGCTTCCAAACAAGAGGGATGTTAAATAATGAAAAAATGTAAAATGTGCGAAGAGACTCTTCCATTTTCTAAGTTCCATGCTAGGTCGGATAAAGGCCATAAGAGTGTAGATGACCCTGTGAAATATAAAGGTCGGTGTAAGTCGTGTGAATCTTTATTCACAAAGCTGAGATTTTTCAAAATTACTAAACTACAGTACGATGAGTTACGTGAAAGTTGTAAAGATTGTTGTACTATATGTGGAATAAGTGAAAAAGACGCTTGGATGGGCAGAACCAGACACTATGGATTATATATCGACCACGACCATAAAACAGGGGAGCTACGAGGGTTGCTTTGTCATAATTGCAATCTTGTAATAGGTCACGCCAAGGATAGCGTAGAGACTTTAGAAAGTGCCATAAAATATTTAACATCGTGATATAGTCTAGGCTATATGGAGACATATAGAAGTTCATAAGAGAACTGGGAGGTATTAACGACACCTCTTGAATACATCGGCAATCCAAATATTCGCTAGATCAATCAATAAATCAGAAGCTGAACTTTTCAAAATGATGGAGAATGGAGAACTCCTTGCAGCAGATGTCCTCCCTAAAGTAGCTAAGGAAATGAAGAAAGTTGCTGCTGTAGGTTTGGAAGATAAACTAGACACCTTACGTGTTGCACAAGGACAATTCTTTAATGAGCTAGAGAAGGCAGGTGACACTATATTCCAAGGCGGCTTTGCCGAAGGACTTAAAGGTTTGTTCTTTACATTAGGTGAGTTCCTTAAAGAAAATGAACATGCTTTAAAGAGTCTAGGGAAAGTGTTTGGTTTAGTGTTCAATATAGTCACTATCATTGCTAAAGCCTTCCTCCCTGTAATATCTGTAATAACTAGTTCAATAGGTGTTTTATCAGAAGCACTTAACACTGTGTTTGGAGATGAAACCTACCAAAATGTCCTTGCTAACGCAGTAGCAGTAGGCGCTGTAACCGCAGCCGTAATGGGGCTAGTTAGTGCAAATAAAGTTTTAAACACTGTGCTGAAAGGCCAGTTAGCAACTCGCCTAGCCTTACTTGCAGCAAATCCCGCCGCATGGCCTTTCCTAGCAGCAGCAGGTGTAGGCTTAGGTGTCGCGGCATTGGGTAAAGGGGCAGCATCTCTCAGTAAAGCTATTTATGACCCTAATGAGATGAACAAAGCACCGAAGCCTAACACGAGTTACGTATCAGGGGATTACACAAGATTCCCAGAGGCGTTGAAGCCCAATTTTGCTAAGGCAATCGAATTATCCATAAAAACTGAGGATGGTTTAGAGGGTAGGATTGTCTCTACGGTAGAAAGTATGAACTCCAACGCCAGGGTAGAGGTAGTATAATGTCGTCTCAATTATTTCTAAGTTATGAAGTTAATAACAAACCTCAGTTCACGGAACTAACTTGTACCTCAGAGGTTAGTGTTAACTTTAAGAATAAAGTTAGTAGCTTCCCTGTTGAGAGCGGTTCTTATATATCAGACCATGTTAGTAACTCCCCTGTAGAGATAACTTTTACAGGGGTAGTGTCAGACATATTTAACTACAGTCTAGATTATGGTGATACGGTAGAGAATACTATAAAGACATTGAAAGCTTTAAGAGATTCTAATACCCCCTTCACTGTAAGTATTGCTGACAATCTAGATTCTTACTCTAATTGCGTTTTCACTGACTTTATGATAAGTCAATCCTCTGGTAAAGGGACTTCATGGGATGTAAGACTTGGGATGGTGCAAATACAGATAGGTAGTGCTTCGTCTTTAGAGACATACCCAGACAACGAGATAAAAGACCAACACGCAGCTAAAAACAATCAAGGTAGTAATGCTACAGAGGAGGATTCGTCTTTCTTTGATAGGATAACCTTAACACCTCGTGCTAACATACGTACAAGGTAGGAGTGACAATGTTATACATTAATAATTCGAGTTCTCCTTATTCTGAACAGAGAGTCTCTTTAGGGGGGGAGGCTTATACTTTAGTCTTTAAGTTTAATATAAGGAATAACTGCTGGTATGTATCTATACTCAACGCCACAGGTACGTCTTCCTTAATAGAAGGGTTACAAGTTAAACCTAACCAAAGCTTGACAGGAAGGTACACAGATATAGGTTTTCAAGGTGAACTGTGGTGTGTCAGAGTTAAGTCAGAGACCTCCCCTATTTCTGTTGATAACTTAGGAAGAGAGGGTGTTTACCGTCTCGCTTGGTTGTCTAGGGAGGAAGCATCAGAACTTTCTAACTTAATCCAAGAGGCTAACCTAAATGCCTAATGCAAACTACCTCCGAAGGTACCAACTTTACATAGGCTTTCCAGAGGAATACTACAAAGTAAATACCGCTAAGATTAATCAAGGTTCTTACTCTAATGTTATTGACGGCGCTGTGGAAGGTTTTACTGACCTAAACCCCCCTGAACTTATGACTATCCCTAAAGAGGCTGGTATCTTCTTAGACGACCTAAGAGTCACTTGTGATGTTAGTGGTACTACGGAGAGTTCTGGGTCTGATACTAGGAAAGCTTCTATAAAGATATACAATGCTAATCAAAACACTCGTGCCAAGTTAAATCAAAAGAACTTGAAAGTAATACTTAAAGCAGGGTACTTAGAGGACTTGAATAATGACAGTTTACCCGTCTTAATATCAGGTCAAGTGTCTAGGGTTACTCATAGTAGGGTAGGGAGTAACATAGTAACTACGCTGCAAGTTAGTGACGGATATACCCCACACACAACATCTAAAGTTAATGTTTCCCTCCCTAGTGATTACCTTAAGCCCATAACAGCTAGGAACGTACTACAGTACTTAGTTAATGTATGGAAAGCTAATGGGGTAAGTAGTGACAACTCTACAATAGAGTATGACTTTACTTTAGACAGTGTTAAGTATTATGCAGGGTGGACAGGTACAGGATACCTTAAAGACGTTATGGATAACTTTTGTGAGCAGAATGGATTAGAGTGGTACACAGTTAACAGTACTCTATATGTACAACGTAAGGGTAGTGTCCAAGTAAAAGAACTATTCACTCCTAATACAAGTAACCTAGTCCTTATAGAATCTATTGTTAATTCTCAATCATCTTCATCTGAAACAGAAGAAGTGGGGAGGGTTAAAGTGGAGTTAGTGATGGACGCTAGGATGAAAGAGGGAGCTTTTTTAGAGATACCTAAGAATCTCCTAAGAGGGGATAAAAAAGCTCTTATAGGTGTTTATAAGATAAAGAAAGTCTCCCACTTATTTGATTCCTTCCAAGGAGTCAGTAGGACAACATTAGAAGGGGATAAAGTGTAATGAGTAATTTATACGATATAATTGACAGCCACATAAAAAGGCTCAAGAGTTCTATACACACCTCTATCCCTGCTGTTGTTACTAAGGTGAATACAGAGGGAGACAATATCACAACTATCTCTGCGTCTATCGTAGTTAACAAAGTGTACTCCACAGGGGACATCTACAAAAGACCTGAGATAAATAATATTCCTTTGTTGTACCCGTCTAGTAGTGACTTCTCTCTAACGTTCCCTGTTAAAGTAGGGGATACAGTGTTACTTCTATTCTCCCAAGAAGATATATCTACTTTCATCTTTGAGGGAAATACGAGCAGTACCCCAAATACTTTACGTAAGTTTGATATTAACGACCCTATCGCTATTCCATGTGTACAACCGGTAACTTCAAACATAAAAGCCCACAAGGACAATTTCCAGATAACATTTAACGATTTTAAGCTATCTGTAAAGCCCTCTGGTGAGACTTCTCTTGAAACTAGTACTAGCGTATCAACTAACGCACAAAACCTCATAGAGAGCGTTACAGAGCGTTATACGGTAGATTCTAGTATTACAGAGGTAACTTCTGATACGGTAACTATAGGGAATGGGTCTGTTGATATAGTTCAGTACTTATCTGACCTCACTGACGAGATTAGTAAGATTACAGTAGGTGGTACTCCAATAGATAACAAGGCTAAGTTTGAAGTTCTTAAAGAACAGATAGACACACTCATTCCATAGGTGATATATGTCCGATATTAAATTAACAAAAGGTGGAGATATTGATCTTACGAGTGGTAGGGTTACATTACTCCCTACTGAACAAGAATCCACTACACAAAGACTTCTCATCAAGTTAAAGACTTACAGAGGTGAATGGTACTTAGATATATCTCAGGGTATACCTTACTTCCAAAGAATCTTTCAGAGAGGGGGCAATGTAAAGAGTGTTGCTGATACAGTGATTAAGAATGCTATTCAAAATGATGAAGGAGTTATATCCTTAGATAGTTTTGAATCTACTCTTAGTCCTAGTGGCAATTACTCTTTAAACTTTAAAGTGACATCTATCTCTGGTGATATTGTCAGTGTACAACAAAATATAGAATTTTAGAAGGTGATACATGTCCTTAACTGAAAAGGGTTTTAACGCAAGACGTTTCACTGATATTAGGTCAGAGATGTTTGATGAGATGGTGAGTAATCTTGCTATTGAATTAGATACTTCTCCTAATCAAGTGTTAAGTATTATAACAAATATATTCGCATCCTCTGTGACAGATATAGAGGAACTGGCACAAGCTGTAGCAGATAACTTTAACATAGACAAAGCTGAGGGGAAATATTTAGATGACCTTGTAGCTATTGTTAAACTGAGACGTTTAGGGGATAGCTTTACAACAGGGGTTATTCATGTAGAGAGTAACGCTACAAGCTCCTCTATCCCGTCAGGAACGACTTTCTCTGATACGCAAGGTAATGAGTACACTAATAGTATTGCATCTTCTGTGAGCAATCTAGAGGCCACTAAGGTTACTGTACAGCCCATTGGTACAAGTGGTATATTCTCTGTTGTAGTTGATGGAGTCACTTATAGTGTCACTTATCAGAACACCACTACACCACAAGCTATCGTAGTTGCCTTGTACAATGAAATACTTTCTACAGCACCTACTAAGTTTACTCTAGGTTTCCCATCAAACACTGAACTCCTAATCGAATTAAACGATAAGTCTAATACGATGTCAGTAGTGCCTAATGCCAATATGCAAGTTACTTCTGTAGAAGTTCCTGTGGTAGTGACAGCTAATGAGGTAGGGGTTATTGACCCAGAGATAGGTACGCTTAATAGCATCACATCTAATGTAGCTGGTGTTACCTCCGTAACAAACTATTTCAATCTATCTGTTGGAAGGGAACGTGAGACAGACGAGGAACTGAGAGTCAGGCAACAAGGTAGTACACAGATTGCTGGTAGTGCTACAGCACCTGCTATGTTTGCTAAACTATCTAATATCACTGGTGTATCTCAAGTTAGAGTATTTGAGAATAAGAGTGGTACTACTAATACAGGGGGTCTTCCTTACAAGAGCTTTGAGTGTATTGTACAAGGTGGGGATGAACAAACTATAGGGGATACAATATACAACACTATGCCTTTAGGTGTAGAAACGTATGGGGACATTACTACCATAGTTAAGGACTACGCTGGTAACAATGAAGCAGTTAAATGGTCAAGACCTAGCCTACGTTATATCAATGTCCTAGTTACCTTTGACGCTTATGACGAAGAGACATTTCCTGACGATGGTGTACAAACTATTAAAGATACTGTTGTTGAGGTAGGAGAGGCTCTTACTCTGGATGAGGATGTTATTCCACAACGTTTCTTAGGGCATATCTACAATGCTGTAACAGGTATTGCTGAAATGACTGTGGAGGTAGGTACAAGTATTAACCCTGCGTCTCCTACTCCAGACGAGGTTCAATACTCAACAGACCGTATAGCAATAGATGGTAGAACTAAGGCAGACTTCGACTTAGTAAGGGTACAGGTTGTACAACAATGATCCCTTTAATTAAAGACCATGAACAACAGGCATACGATAGGTTATTAGAACAATTCAAAGATAAACCTAACGTAATGGCTCTACTCAAAGGTTGGATGAAAGGAGTACAAACTACTGAGGATTCTTTATTTGATTTACTTAATAATAGGTCTATACAAACTGCCATTGGTGTTCAGTTAGATAACATAGGTAAGTTAGTAGGAGCTAAACGTAAAGGTAGGTCAGATGAATCTTATAGAGAGTTCATTCAGCTACAAATATTAATCAATAACTCTGAGGGTACTCCTAGTGACATATTGGAGATACTCTCTTTGATCACTAATGCAGATATAGTTAAGAGTTTTCCTCACTACCCTGTAGGAGGGAATCTCTACACAAATGGTGATACTATACCATCTAACTTAGCTTCCACTCTCACACAAGCTGCTCCGATCTCACATGGAGAAATACATATTTATCATGACCCTGATAACAATGCATGGATACCTTCTGAGTTAACAAGGACTACAGGTATCTTAGTAGACAATAACGGTAATGAGATTGTAGATAACAACGGAAACAATATTATAGTAGGTGGACTAGTTGCTGAGGTTTCAGATAATTCTTGGAGAGGAGTATTACCTGAACTAGATGGGTCTGTTACAGAGTATGGCGTTCCCTGCGAAGTATACACAAAATAATAGGAATAATCAATGGCGATTAATACTGATGATATTAAATGGGCAGATTTTTCTGTCAACGACCCCGTAACAGGCGCACCTAATAAAGTGCAACCTAAAGCAGAATTTCAAAATGATGGTCTTAAAAGAGGGGAGACTCCTCCAAGGGCATACTTAAACTACCAGTTTAACCAATACCATAGTATGTTTGCTGACCTTCAACAACAGATCGATGACCTAGTGTTAACTGATGTAGGTGGGGCGGTATTACAACAGATTTACCATGTTGGTGCATACTACATGAGTGATAGTTCTCAAAGCCCTGCCACACGATTTGGCTTTGGTACATGGGAACGTGTAAGAGGTAAGTTCATTGTAGGTATGGATGAAGGAGATTCTGACTTCAATGCTGCTGGTAAAACTGGTGGTAACAAAACTCACTCGCATACAAACAATATCACTATTAACAGTGCGGGAAACCATGCTCACGAGGTTAGTAATGAGAATTGGGGTAGTGTACAAGAGTCAGGAGGTTTCCCAGAACCATCTGACACAGGTAAGTTAGTAACTGGGTCAGGTAAAACTGAAATATCAGAGAAGCTAGAGAGTTTAGCACATTCTTCTGGTAGCCAAACAACATCTTCTAGCGGTAATCACACGCACACCACCTCTGGTGGGATTAACGCCTCTAGTAACATACCACCGTACACCTCAACTTATATTTGGAAAAGGGTTTCTTAACACCTTCTGTCATCTCAGGGGGAAATCCCCTCAATATTTAAGGATACATAATGGCACAATTTGAGATTACAGACTTTCCTGAAATAGCTACTTTGACAGATGAAGAAAACTTTGTCTTCTATGTTAAGAGAGTTACGGATGGACAAGATTATAAGATTAAGTTAGGTAACTTTCAAGGGTTAATTCTTGATACTGTGTCTACTCAAGGTGAAGACTTTATACAACAGATAGTAGACCAACTACTCCCTGATATAGAGTCTTCTTTTGAGCAAGATTTAGAGGATCAAGTAGCGGAAGCGATGTTGTCTGGGAAAGTTCAAAAGGAAATTGAACTACGTTTTAGAGAGCTATTAGGCGAAGACTTTGAGAACCCCTACACAACTATTGTTGCTGAAGTTAACAGTGTCCTAGACAATGCCCGTACTAACAAGAAATTTGCTAAAGAGATTACTCTTGTTAACAACACTTTAGATGTTGTTAATAACGAGAAGCTCCCTGCATTACAATCTGAGTTGGATAATCTTAACAACAATATCCTTCCAGCAGTCAATGCTACAATAGCTCAAGTTGAGGCTGACTTAGCTACTCTTAATGAGGTAGACTTACCTGAGTTAGACACCTCACTAGACGCTCTCAATGACTCTCTGACGACATTAAATGACGTAACCTTACCTACCCTAGAGGATAGATTAGAACAGGCTGAGATCGAGTTACAGAACCTCAATGCAGTAGACTTAACAGTACTACAGAATGAACTAGACCAAATTAATGTAGATCTAGCAACCCTGAATGATACAACACTACCTGCCATAGAAGCCTCTGTACAGTCCGTACAAGACGATTTAGACAATCTTGACCTAACTGGGTTACAGAATGATTTAGACGCAGCACAGGTCGATATAGAAGCTCTCAACAACACTATTATCCCTAATATTAATACTAGGTTAGACTCAGCAGAGAACGAGGTAGATAATCTCAATAACACTGTCATACCTAATGTTAACTCTACATTGCAAGGGGTTCAAGAGGATTTAGCTACATTAGAGTCCACTACAGAGGAAGTTAACGAGGGGATATACATAGTACAAGATGTTAATGCCCTTATTAATAATACGATAGCAGAGATAAAGGCTGCTAAAGGTATTAATCAAGTTAACAGTTTATTCCCTATCCAATCTACCTCTATTTCTGACGATGCTATAACCACCCCCTTACTAGCAGCGAATAGTATTGTAGGTAGTAAGATTGCAGCCTTTGCCATCACAGGTGAGAAGATACAAGGTAACACTATCACAGGTGATAAACTTATAACCAATAGTATTTCTGCTAGAGAGATAGCTGCACTAAGTATCACAGGGGAGTTGATACAGGGTAATACAATACTAGGTAACAAACTTGTAGCTAACACTATCACCTCTGACCAAATAGCTGCTGAAACTATCACTGCTGACGAGCTAGACGCTAACAGTGTTACTGCTGCTAAGATTGTCTCTGGCGCTATTACTACAGATAAGATGACAGTTAACACGATTAATGGTGACAGAATTGCCACTAATACATTAGACGCTTCTAAGATTGTTGCTGAGAGTATATCGGCTAGGGAGATTGAAGCTCTATCTATCACAGGTGCTCTAATACAAGGTGATACAATTTCAGGAGATAAACTTATAGTTAACTCTATCTCTGGGGACAGAATCACTACTAACACTCTTAACGGTAATAAGATTATCGCAGGGACTATTAGTGCTGACAGGATTGTTTCTAATAGTATTACCTCTGGCGAACTTGCTGCAAATAGTGTCACTGCTAGTGAGATTAAAGCAGGTAGTGTATCTACTGACAAGATGGTAGCTAATAGTATTGACGGTGATAGGATTACTACTAATACATTAAATGGTAATAAGATTACTGCCAGAACTATCAACGCAGACAAACTTACGGCTAACACAATCACTGGTAACGAGATTGCAGGTTTAACAATAACAGGTAATCTTATACAAGGTAATACAATCACTGGTGATAAGATTGTTGTTAATAGTGTTAATGCAGATAGGATTGTTTCTAATACTATCACTTCTAACCAAATAGCTGCTAACACAATTGTAGGTGGTAATATCCTTGGTAACACTATCACTGGTGATAAGATTAAGGCCAACAGTATTGATGCTGGTCTTATACAAGCAGACGCTATAGAGACAGACGCTATTAAGGCTCGTGCTATCATAGGGGAGAAATTAGCCTTTGATACTATCACAGGGGACTTGATAGCAGGTAACACTATCACAGGGAGTAATATATTAGCAGACAGCTTAACCTCTAGGGAGATACTAGCAGGGTCTATCACAGCGAATGAGTTAAGTGCTACGGCTATAGATGGTAAAATTATCACAGGGTCTCTTCTAAGAACGTCTGGTGCTACTAACATACCTCGTGTTGTTGTAGGGGGGGATTACTTGGATGAGCAGGGTAATACAGTTACAGCAGAATTTCCCTTGTGGTATGGTACAGGTGAGGTCTCTACAGCGAATATGGTGTTTGGGTTACTCTCTGATGGAACAGCTTATGCACAGAACCTTGTTATAGAGGATAACTCTGTGTTTAAGGGGACTCTTACAGGTGCTAGTGGTACGTTTGGTACAATCACCTCTGGTAATATACAAGGCACTACTCTAAGTAGTAACACTATATCAGGTAATACCATTACAGGGGGTACTATATCAGGGACGACTATTACAGGTACTAATATTAATGGTAACACTATCACAGGTGGCTCTATATCAGGTACTACTGTTACAGGGGGTTTGCTTAGAACAGCATCCTCTGGTTATAGAACAGAACTTGACGATGGTACATACATGATATGGTCAGGTACTGGGAGTAAGACAGACGCTAATGGTATATTCTGGGTTAAGAAGAATGGTACAGGGTTTATTAAAGGTGACTTCTTTCAAGGGCAGATTATTGAAAGTAAGTATGACACAGGTGGTACGACTGGCAATAACATGTCAGCAAGTGTCACTCACAACTCTGCTGGCTTCCCTGTAGAGTTAAGCCCTAGTGCTAATATATATTTCGAAGTAGGTGGTAACACAGAGGTTAATGTATTGGACGTAAGTGTAACAGTGAAAAGAGGTACTACCACACTACTAAGTAGGGGCGTCCCTGTAAGAGGCATATTTTTTGTAGGGAAGACGGTGTACAACTACAGTCAAGTGTTCAACTATATAGATGATATAACTTCTACAGGTGATCGTAACTATAGTGTGCAAGTGTCTTGGACAGGCTCACCTAGTGGTACTTACTCTAATATAGATAACACTTGTTCTATGAAAACCTTCGAAAACAAAATAGCATAAGAGACTTATTATGATTAAAAAACTATTGGGGGTGTCATTGTTATCAGTAGCACTCTTGACAGGGTGCGGTAATCCAGACCCTAAAATAAAAGAAGACTTCGACTTCACTGACAAAGAACTTAAAGTGACAGTTACTACATATGACTCTTACGAAGCACTAAATGATAATGTTCGTATTCCCGCAGAGGGTTTACAAGGACAAGCTCATTTGTCAGGGGATGTGTGTGATATAAAACTTTACAAACCAAAATCTGTCAGAGTGGATGACGAATTTACTCTTACACTAGGGCATGAACTTATGCACTGTCTCTATGGTAACTACCATAAATAACAAATTTAGGAAATAATAATGGCTGTAAATCCAGTACAATTTTTAGTTGCTTCAAATGCAAGCATAACAGATGGGTCTAAGGTAGTCAATATCTCAGGCAATGTAGACTGTAGTAGGGTGTTCTCTGGCACAGCGGTGTTCCTTGGTGGGGCTGATAACCCTACTGAGGCTGTCTCTGGTACAAGTCCAGATGGAAATGGTAACTCTACAATCACTTTACGTAATAATTGGTCTCAAGGGGATGTAGTTAATCAGCAGATGGTTACATTCAATACGAATGAGGGGCTTGCTGAGGCTATCTCTAATGTGAGGGAGATTGTTAGTAATGTCTCCGCTATAGAGGATTTAGCTACACAAGGTCTTATCAAAAGGATTGATGATAACACGTATGAAGTGGTGAATATCTCTACTATAGGGGAATCTCTTATTACAGCTAATGACGCTTCTAGTCAAAGGAGTGTGATAGGGTTGGGTAACGCTGCTACGAAGGATGTAGGTACTGCCGCAGGTAACGTGATGGAGGTGGGTGCTTTCGGAGTAGGGAGCGTCACCCTCTCAACTCAGTTGGATTTAGACGCTGGTGACTACATTGAAGCAGGGATGACAATAGTTTCCGCACCTGTTGCCGATTTGGTAAATGGGCCTGTTGATAGTGCAGGGTCTTCACGTTATATTGTGAGCTTTGCTGGTAATTTAGGTACGGGCGTTCAAACAGTAACGAATAGGGTTAGCGGTAAAAGTTGGTTTCGTGTGTTTTCTAGCGGGGTCATACTAACAGACTGGCAAGAACTCTACCACAGCGGTAACACTAACTTTAATGAGTTTGGTGGGTTAGCAGTAGGAGATGAAATATCGCTAGGTGTAGCCTTATCTAGCACAGTTATACGCTTCCCTTTATATGTAAACAGCCGCGCTTCGCCAACATCAATAACAGTAGTGGGGACTTTTGAAGTCAAGAATGCGCAAAGTGTAACCGAAACATCTGGTTTAACTGCATCCGACGTTAACTTAATAGGAATATCTACCTCTCGTGTGGCTTGGGTTGATGTGGAGGACACATTAGCATCATATACTCCGCGTGAAATGTATAGATTTAAAACCGAGTCTTCGACATCAAAAATTACGGTGAATTTCTAATGCTAAAATTTATAAACGAAAACGACTTTCTATTAGTCGATACATACAAAGAAAATGAAGATGGATCTGTGTCATGGGTATATGACGAAGGTGAAGGTCTTCCTACACACTCTGGTGTTATTAGAGAAGGCTTCAAAAGGTTCACTCAATATCAAGATGGCTCTGACAAGGAAATAGACGTATGGGCTAAGTTATGGGAACTCCATAACGATGAGCAAGTCTCTATCAATGTTCTTCCTGTAGACATACAACTTCTAAAAGACAATGCTAAACAAGTGGTAAACTCTCAAAGAGATTCTCTCATTAACAGCGGAGTCTCTTTTAATGGACACACATTCCAAACAGATGCCACCTCTATCATGGATATGATGGGAGCAATCCTGGCAGGGATAGACACTACATGGCTCACTGCTGATAATCAACAAGTTCCTATGACTAATGCAGATATGATGGCTCTAGGAGGCGCTGTAGCTGCCTACAAGGAGAGTTTAGTCTTTAATGCTAGGGTACATAAGGATAACATTGAAAGTCTTCTTACAAAGGCTGACATTGACGATTATATAGCTACAATGTCTTGGGAGTAACTCTATGAAGATTATTCTAGGAACAAGTAATAACATAGTAAGTCTAGCTATTAGACTCCACAACTTCAGCAAGTGGTCTCATTGCGGAGTTATTATTAATAACAAAGTTATCGAGGCAACGACAGGACATGGGGTAGTTGAGTCTACCCTAGAGTCTTTTAAAGAGCGATACCCTAAATGGGAAATTATAGAAGTACCTCATAAAGGAGACTACCAAAAAAGGTTATATGACCAAGTTGGTAAATCTTATGATTGGGGTGCTATCTTTAAATTTGTATTTAGAGGAGATTGGTCTGATACAGACAAGTGGTTCTGTTATGAGTTAGCCGCTCATGCAAGTGGTGTGTTGAATAGTAAATATTTAGATAGGGTGACAGCTACTCACCTGTTAATGATAAGCGAGGAAGAAACGTAATGGCATTATCCCCTGAGTTAGTCTCAGCCATATCAGCAGCTATTGCCACAGGGAGTGGCGTAGGTAATGCTTGGTTTTGGTATGACAAGAAGAGAGGTGATAAAACCTCCGATGACTTACATAGGAAATTTGAAGCTTTAGATAAACTAGTAGACCAACTAGCTAGGCAACAAGTAGAACATGATAATAAGTTTATTACAGAAGAACAGACTAGGAAACTCCTACAAGAATACTTTGCAGAGTTAAAACAATCTTGGTCAGACACTAACGCTGATGTTAAAGACATTAAGAATAGTCTTACAGAACTTACGATGCAACTACGTGTAATGAATGCTGTCATGGACATTGAAAAAGAACTTACTAAAAGAGAGTAACTATGAAAGCGTTCATTATAGATGACGACCCTATCACACTCACTTTAGTAGCTTTCATGTTAAACGAGTCGGGGATAGAGACATACTACTCCTTGTCTCCTATTGAAGAAAGCTTCTATAAAGATATTATAGAATTTAAACCAGATGTAATTGTATTGGATGTATACCTCAAAGGTGAGAGTGGTTTTGATATAGCAAGGAAACTAAGGGCAATGCCTAACTTAGACTACACTCCTATTGTTGCTATATCGGGTTCACACACTTTATCCGATAGAGTAGAGGCATACACCACAGGATTTATCGAATACATAGAGAAGCCTTTCACTAAAGATGAAATCCTTAACGTAGTTAAGAAGTATGGACACTCTAGTGAAATACTTAAACTCTGTAAGCGAATAGAAAATAGAGAGACATTAGACCATGAATTATATCATAAGTTTGATTAAGAATAGGAAACTTGTTATAGGGATTGGTGTTACGTTGTTTATAGGGGTTGGTTCTTATTTATCTTGGAACAAGATAGAGGAGGGAATCTACAAGGAAGGTTATAACGATGCAGTACAAGAGTACCGCGTTAAACTACAACAAGCACAATCTCAATATAATAAAGACTTAGAGGGTAAACTCTTAGAACAGAGACTTATTCTCAAGCAAAGACACGATAATGAGATTATCCGTATAAAAGAAGAATCCGTAGTAGATAAAGAGGTTCAGACAGTTACAGAATACATAGAGGAAAAGATTTATGTTAAAGAAGAGTGTGATATTGTTCCTCCTGGTCTTAACAGGATGTTCAACAACTCCATCGACTCCATTAACGGAGATAAATAAGGTAGACGAGAAGCTCCTAGAAGCCACTGTAAGCCCATCTTTGTTAGTACCCTGTAGGGTAGCCTACCCTTTAAAGAGATATGCTGTTGATGGCTCTCTCAGAGCGTTCTATGAGGTATCTATATACAATCTAGGGCAGGTTAATAAATGCTACAATAAAGATGAAGCTCTAATAAAGGAAGTGAAAGAAGATGAACAAGATTAGGCAATTCTTTACACATGAGTCTCTTAGAGAGTTAGCCACTACATTGAATGCTTTCTGTATTATAGAGATAGTTGTTATAGGGTTCTTCTCTTGGCAAGCTTATGACTTACTACAGTGGTATAAAGAGATCACTACCCCTGAGACATTCTCCCCTACAGCGTTCTGGGCTGCCATTAGTGGTATTGTTGCAGCGGTGTTTAGTGCATTGAAATATATAAACCATACGTATGAGGCAAGGAAGTCATGATAGAGATAGAAGTAGAAACTACTGTGGAAATATGGAGGACAGAGGACACTACATTCACTGTAATGTATCCTTTTCCTAATGTGGCTTACATAAAAGGGCTTAGAGGTAAGTTTACTAAAGATCTGAGGGAATCCATGAAAGTTCTTCTCAAAGAGAGGGGTATCACTCTTGTTCATTATGAACGTAGAAGACCTGACGGAAGACACCAAATAAGAGAGATAAAAGATGACAGATAAAATTAATTGGGAAGATTACCCCAATTTCTCTGAAAAAGAGTTTCAATGTAAATATACAGGGATTTGTGATATGGACAAAGACTTTATGGAAATTCTATCAGAGATAAGAAAAGAGTATGGTAAACCTATGATAATAACATCAGGATATCGACATCCCACACACCCAATAGAATCTTCAAAACCCATCAGAGGGGAACATACTTATGGTGTATGCTGCGACGTGTCTGTAAGGGGTGAAGATTGCTATAATTTGATCTCTATATGTATTAAGAAAGGAATAACTCGATTAGGTGTATCTCAAAAAGGGGAAAACAGGTTTATACACATAGGAATAGGGTACGGGGATAAGTTTCTTAACCCTTGGGTTTGGTCTTACTAAAGATGGGAAATGCCCATAGAAGCTCCTGTAAGGCTCTCTCAGAAGAGTTCTCCTAAAAGATGATACATTGTACAGGTTATACAAGAAAGCCCCTCAGATTGCTCTGTAGGGGCTATTTTTGTATCTAAATGTTAACTAGTAAACAACCCCTCTGGTTCACTCTCAATTAAATCTGCTATTTGGTGGAAGTTCCAATCACATTCGTCATTTAATCCTGCAAGACAAATATCTGGTAGGTCATCTTTACGCTTGAAACCTCCTGTAACTTCTTTTAATCCTACCCACTCCATAACTTCGGGGAGTTCCTCTAGAGTATCCTCATATACATTATATACTCCGCTGTTGTTACTAGGTAATACTTTCCCTGTCTCACGTTCATACATATTGCACAGCACCCCAAGACAGCAATAATTCCCATCACCATCACATAGCACCTCTTTAGTTTGTCTATACTCACCGCTACGTAATGCTTCAATCCATTTCTTTCTATTCTCTTGTACACTCATAATTATTCCTCCTCTACAAATTCAATGATTGGGCAAATCTTATCTTTCTTAGCTTTAATGTATTGTGCTACAAGACTAGGCTCTTTGTCAATAGGTTCTTCCATAAATTTTTCATACCTGTAATCCCTATATTTATCTATCAAGGCACCACACCCTAAAAGCAACAGTCCGACCATGGTAGCCACCATCTCTGCGAGTAAAATTATTAATCCTAAATCACCCCCTATAATATTACCTGTAACCATTGAACCTACCAAAGAGCTTAAAGGCAATACAACGGAAACGGCTAATACTACAGGGAGTACGCCCAGTAACACAGCACCCTTAAACACAATACTGGAGACTACTTGCCAGAAGTAGATACAAAGGCTACTACTAACAAAGTTAGAGCCAACCCCCGTTACGCCAAGAGTTTCCTCTGTTATTGCTCTATAGTGCCAACTATTTTTATTCACTTTCATAGTTATTCCTCCAATTCAATAATGTCATACTCTGTAATAATGGCTGTCTTAGCCCCACAACTAATAATAGGCTTTCCGTCTGTAGATGTCAACACCTTAGCTACAATATTCCCATTAGAACCCACAATTCCTACAGCGTTACTTCTAAGAGTCACTTTACCAGAGGGTGTATTACTCACACGTATTGCTGGTTGAAGGTCTCCTTCCCATTTCTTTTTATTATTAGCTTGAATAGCATTCTTACATACACAAATATAAGCCATTAGTTATTCCTCCTCGTAACAGCATTGTACGAACACTTCTTTGTAGGCTACGTAAGAACCACTAAAAGTAAATGCACCTTTAAACTTACCCACTGTATAACGTATATTACTTTCACCAACTAAATGAGAGTACTCTGGAAGTACTTTAAGGTTGCCATTAAATCCAGTCGCTACTGTATGCCTGCCATTAAGTTCGTGCATGAAATCTAAAAACTCATTCTCATCTAAATCAATCCTAACAATAGTAGGTTTAGTGTTATCTCTAATCTCATCATTAATCTTTTCTAAGATACTTTTTTCTCTAATTACTCTCATGTTTAAAAATCCTCCAAGTGGTAAATTATAACTTCAAATTCTCTACTAAGAATCCCCTCAATTAACTCCAATACAATCTGCCAATTACACCCTGCTCTATCTGACGCAAACTTATAAGGGATGGCTAATTTTATCTCATTGTTATATTGGCGGTCTGCCAAGCTATTGTCGTAACAGTCTACGTAATTGTGAATCTCAAAACTTGTAGAACACAAGCCATTAGCAATATACCCATAATGACCATATCGTACTTTATCGTAACCGTAGGAATCTTGCCCTATTATGTTTATGACCTTACCACCTAAAGATGTTCTACCCATTCGATAGTTTGGGTCAATATTAAACATTTTCTTATAAGCCTTGTACGCATCTGGTATCTTACTTTTTATTTGTTTAGCAATACCACTCCCCATAACACCTTTATTATTACAACAGTGTACTAAGAAATCTACGTCCCCTTTTAACAGAGCTTCCACTGCATCCCCTTTTTTATATGTAATACCCATTAATTTCTCCCTTCATAAATTAAACCAGTTAACATAGTATGCACTTCGTCTAGTCTTGTCAACTCTTTTTGTTTTCTTTTTAGTTCATTGTTTTTCTCAATACACTTACCTAGTGTCCTTACAGCAGCATCCAGTTCAGGGTATTCTTTTTTAAGTTTAAAACTTTTACCTCCTACCTCTAAGTATTCCGAAATTACTACACGTCCTGTGCAAGAGTACACAGGGATTTCTATTGAATGTTCCTCTTTAAGTATAAGCCTTTGCAGAGTAGGGATGTAGGAGAAACCTTCTTTATACAACTCTAATCCCTTAATAAGATTGTCTACCACTTCTTCCTCTTTCTTTTCAATATCTGAATCTATCATAGTTGCTTCTCCTCTAATACTTTCCTGATCTCACGGTCTACTTTATGTCTACGTTCTTTGTTAGCTTGTTCTTGTTTGAGTTTCCTTGTATCTTGTAGGAACTCTACCCCCTGAAGTAAGTATTCTCCCTCCACTTGGGTCACACTACAAGTGTTTATATAGTAAAAGGCATTCCCTTTCCAAGAAGTGTTTATAGTGAAGCACGTAGAGGACGGGGTATGTTTCCAACACTCACCATCGTAGTATTTATCCCATATAGGTTCGAACTCCTCTGGACATTTCAACATTAACTCTAACATAGAATGCACTGGGGGAGAAATCTTTGGTTTGTCTTCATTTTTTTTGTCTAAGTCGTCTTTCTTAGGCGTACCTCCTCTAGTAAGAAGATTGTCAATAATAATAATTACACACAACACGAATAATACCACTCCCATTATAGAGAATACTAATATTAAGTTTTTATCCATAATTCCTCCTGTATCGCTCTCTAAGAGCCTATCTGTTCTATACCTACCCTACCGTACCTCTTTATAGAGAACTCTACTGAGATAGCCTCTGAGGGCGTTTAATCTTACTTAATACTCTTGTTCCACTTAGATATTAGCTTAGTTGCTTGCTTTAAGTCAAGGCCATTATGCCCACTTTCTATAATATTCTTGAAACTATTAGCATCAGTATGACAAGCCACTACATTACCTTTTACATACCCCTTACTACTGTCTATGCGGTCTATCGTAAGCACATCCCTTGTAAGCGGCAACCCTGTGTAATAACATTTCTTAGCCTTCATAATATTCTTTACAGACGTGAATGATAAACCAAACTCAATACCCCTTTGTTTAGCATTGTTATACTTTAAGGATAACTTCCTTGCCACCATAACATCAAGGGGTTCTTCCTCCTCGGCTATCACTACTTCAGATTCTTGGTACATATCAGGGAATACTTGTAGCAGTTTCTTCTCTATGGCAGAGGACAACTTGAAAGAAGGGAACCTTGTGAAGTAATCGTCAAGTTCCTCCCTGTTTCTTTGGTCAATGCAACGGTTAACATTTTTAAGCCAATCACTTCTAATCATCTTCATCTCCTCAAATTTCAGGTAATAAAAAATCCTATAGACCGATTATGATCTATAGGATTCGTCTTGTCAACAACTAATTGTAATTTATTTTAGAAATCATCCCAACCGTCAATACTCTCGCTACGTGAATAAGAGGTGTTAGCTCCTGCCTCAAAAAAGTTAGCCCTGCTTTGTACATCTAAATGGATGTAAGGGTTTGATACTCCTTCAAAGATAGGGTCTATTCCTATACCCCGCAGTCTGCGGTTAGCTAAGTCCTTCACAAACTGTTCTGTACTTTCTTCACTAATACCTAGTATAGAGTTCCCGTAAATAGACTTAGCCCATTCAATCTCTTGTAATGTAACTTTCTCTATGAAAGGAATAATCCAATCTTGTTCTTTCTTACAGTCCATTGTCTCATTAATAATCTTAGTAAACAATGCTACATGAGAAGCTTCGTCTACTCTGATATAGTCAATTACTTTCTGAGTCTGAACTAACTTTTTACGAGAAGCTAACTGGTCGAATAGGTTGAACCCGCAGTAAAAGTAAATACCTTCCAACGCTAAATTAGCAATCAGTACACGTTTAACCATATCCTCATCAGGACAGTCAACAAAAGCTTGCATCTGGTCAGCAATAAACTGATTACGTTTTAAGAGAAGTGGGTTGTTACGCCACTCCTCGTAGATACTTTCACGTACACCATTGGTGTACAAACTCTCAAGAATGTATTGATAAGACTGGCTATGTACAATCTCTTGAAAAGTTTGTATTCCTAGTAAGTTCTTAACCCCGCTGTTAGTAATATAGTCTGCTATGTTAGGTAAGTTATTCACTTGCATACTATCTAAGAAGATTAAAAATGCTAAAGTCTTTTGGACAGCAATATCCTCTGAGTCAGTCAAGGTTTCTATTGTAGTTTTGTCGTCTACCAGACTTACCTTTTCTGGAATCCAGAAGTTACCCATCATAACTTTATAGAAACCTTTAACCCAAGGGTATCTTACATTGTTAAGGTTTAGTATTCCAGTAGGATTACCTTGAAAAATACTTTGACTCTCAATAGAGTCGTCTCCATCTACATTAAATAATTTTGTTTTGTTTAACATTACTACTCCAATTTATGCTATCCAGAGCAACCTACACAACCTTCATCCTTAATACCTAGAAGGTCATCCACAGTCTCCCCTTTCTTTATATGACGTATATAGTATACAGTCTTTGTTCGATACTTCCAAGCGGCATGTATTAAATCATACAAATCTTTTGCTTTAAAGTTTTCTTTATTATGGTCGAATAAATACTCTGAACTAATACCGGTGTCAACAAACTTTTGTAACTCCCCTACTGCTTCCGCAATAACAGTCTGATCATAGTGCCTAAATGTCTTAGAGTAACCTAGAGGGTTATCCTTCAAGTGCATACAAGACACAGGGTATTTACCGTTATCATTGTCTTCCCTAAAGAAAGCGCTGTACACAGGTAACACTCCAGCAGCAGCATCCATCAGTACACTTGTAGACGTATTAGGTGCAGGACTAGTAAGTTGGCTATTACGAATACCATACTTGTTTATGCCTAGCTGTAGCGCATCCCAATCTAACGACAAGACAGAGTGACGTTTAAAGTTATCTACCAACTCTCCTGATTGCCATTTACTTCCATCAAAGAAAGGGTAAGAACCTTTATCGGCAGCCAGTTCAACACTCTTCTTAACTGCACCATACTCAATAAGCTCTGCTACACTTCGTATAAGTTTCATATCATGGTAGTTACTACCTTGTAAAGCTAGGTAATCCGCCAGCCCTTGAATACCTATCCCAATAGTTCTGAACTTATTGTTATGGGCTTCACTTTCCTTTGTAGGTGGTGAGGTCAATTCAATACCAGCATCTAATACCTCTGTAAGTAAGCCACTGTAATAGATGAAATCCTCTTGAGACTCCATACGTCCAGCGACAATACTTGCTAGATTACATGTGTGTGCATACTCATCCGCCTCCACTACAGCGTACTGTTCCACACAGAGGTTTGCACAAGGTATATTACCTATATGACTGCTAGGGTTAAACTCATTCATTCTGTCCGTGAAGGCAATGTAAGGTAGCCCTGTCTCAAATTGAGTTCTCATGATGTAAGACTTAATTAAATTACGTGTGTCATGTTTAGTAAACACTTGTAGCATACCTTGCTCCGCTAGGGTAACTGCCTTATTGTAATTCTTTCTGAACTCATCCTTATACGTGTTGAGATTTATACCGAACTTAGCCACCTCGTGAGGGCAGAATGTGTACCAAGTCTTATCATCGCTTAGGTCTTTCTCCATGAACAAGTCTGGGATACATACTTGAGGAAAAATATCGTAAGCTTTATTACGTAAGTCCCCTACCTCAGATTGAATCTCTAGGAAGTCTTCAATATCGTTATGCCAAATAGGTAAAGCTAAAGTGAAAGCACCTGCACGTTTACCTCCTTGGTCAAACCACAGTGCAATGTCATTAAATACTTTAGCTGCTAGATTAACACTCTTGGCTGCACCTTGTCTCCCTGCAATCTCACTCCCTTCTGCACGAAGATTGCCTAGATAAATTCCTAAACCACCCCCCATACGGGAAATGTTAATAGCAGACTCAATAGCGTTAGCAATACTTTCACTGTTGTCATTTATAGAAATAATAAAACAACTACTAATGTTCCCGTTACTACGTAAGTTAGATAACCAAGGTGTTGCTAGACTCACTTTACGTTGGCTCAGGGCATTGTACAATTCTACTACACGTTCCAGTGGTTGCCCTTTGAATATGATCATGGCGTTTACCATAAACATATGCTGCAAACACTCTCCCTCTAGGAGGTACTTCTTACTAGCCGTAAGTGTACTACCGTAACTGTGATTGAGGTCGTTCTCTTGCTCGATAAAATCTTCCAAATAATCTAAATCAGAATCCGTGTAACTGAAAATATTAGGGTGTATGTACTTACCTGAATCCTTCATATCAGATACAAAAGCTTTAAACTCCATCTCGTAAGCTCGTGTATCCTTCCAAAGCTTCATTGTGTTCAGCCTGCCAGCTACATAAACCCAATCAGGTACTTCTGCTCTGGCTAAGGTCTGTGCATGGTGAATCACATTATCATGTATCTCTACAGTAGTGATCCCCTCTTGATTGAGTGTGCTTATTTTACTTTCAAGTTCTAAAGGGTTAACATCTAAACCAGAGCAAGCCCAATTAATTACGTTCTTTATTTTGTCTGTAGAAAATTCCTCTACGTCTCCGTCCCGCTTTTTTACATTTACCTGATACGTCACTAAACACTCCCCTTACCCAATCATCTTCTTAACAAACGCTTTCCATTCTTTATCTTTACGAATAGTCCCTACATAACGTTCTCCATTCACAAAGTTACCTCCAAAGGAAGTGTGTCCACATATTTGACGTTCTACAGATTCATTTAAGTCTAACCCTAAGTAGTGTAATGCCTTGTCCATAATCTCTCGTGGAGGACGTGGTACAGCCATGTGAATGTTCGTAGCGTCTTCTATGATAGATTCTAATGTAGACGTACTCATACCACGTACATTGTTTACAGCCCACTCTTTGTAGATGTCTGTTTGAGCTACATCAAAGATTGATACTTCATGCTGATTCTGTTCACGTTCTGCTTGCTCTAGTGCGTAGTCGATGTTATCCATTATTTGTTCTCCATAAATTGTTGTTCTTTACCAATCTCTAATGCCTTACGGTACTGCCAGAAAACACTACTTTCAAAGTTACCTGTCATCCAGTCATCATGTTCGTAATCTTCTACCACTTTAGCTACATGCTCCGTAGTGCTGAAATGAGGTGGGTCTTCTTTATATACCCCATTCTCAGGAAGATTAAGCATATCGTAGACTTTGATAGCTTTCATTAGACTTTCATCAAGTTTCCTATAACTTACTTGTCCTGTACAAGAGGTACTAATCTTTATTGCACTCTCTAACGTTAGGTCATTAATTAGTAATAGTTCTTTAGTAGACAACTGAGATAGGCTTTCCCTGATACCATCTTCCGTACAGTTACCTGAGGAAGTTACGTCTTTTATCTTACCCATTACCGTATCTAAACCTTTTTCATTGTAAGGTATGCCTAAGTAAGGTAAATGATAGTCTCCGTATTCCAAGTAATTAGGTGTACTGTCCTCGATTACACCTCTCATACGTTCTGCTAAGAGTTTGATTTCAGGCTGCGCATCTTTATGGCAACGTAGTTTAAAGAAACTCTCAAAACCATCTTTAGTAGCTGTAACAACCCCCTTAGTCCACATGAATGGTTCTAGTAAGCGATTAACTACTTGTTTATGGCACTTCAAGCCATCAAGAGCTTCAGCATATTTAGCAGCGTCCTTTGCCGCCTGTATCCAACCTTGTTTAACCGCTGTAATATCTTTTAATTCTTTCTCCGCTACCATGCCTTTTTGGTTCTCTCCCCAGTGTACAGGTAACGCAGGGTTACTTCTAACTTGTTCAATCATACTCTTAGCAGGAACAGCCCTACTAGATTGAAAGTTACGAGATAAGACTCTGTGAGTGTTAAACTCAGGGAGAATAAATCGGTGTAATTCTATCTCTAAAGTAATTAACTCTTCGCCATTAGGTGCTTTACTATGAGCCACTACTTTAGCAGAAGGTCTATCTAATCCCATAATTCTTCTTCCTTCAGCTTCTTCATAATATTCTCTGCTCCCACAACAGACACCTTACCATTCTCAATCAAAGCAGGGATACCTCTGACACCTGCCTTTTGGGCTTCTTCCATATTTGTGTCAATGTCTAACACTTCTACTTCAAGGTTATTTTCTTCGATATACTTCTTTACAGGAGTACATGAACTGCACCACGGGGCGCTAAATAATTTCATTCTTTCTCCTCTTCTACTTCTAGGAATAATTTCTTTGCTAATTCTAAGCCTTTGATAAGGCGGTTAACCTCGTGGATGTCTAAAACAGGTTCTTGTAATTCAATCTCTACACAATTCATACCTGACTGTAGTAAGCTTATATTACCATCCACCACTATCTCTGAGGCATCAGTTTCCAACGGTTCACCTTCTAAATTCACTCTCATAATCATTCTCCTTTATTTGAGGTAGAGATATATTCTACCACAATTTATCTCAAAGTCAATCTATACTTTCGTTAATGATTATTCACAAATCAAATTAGGTTCTTTGAAGTAAGAATGCCCTTTCAACACCTTACCATTCTCATTAAAGAACACTACAAAGTCTTCTCCTTCAAAAGAACGTACCTCTTTACTCACTGTGTGTTGCGGGTAATGCTCAACAACTTCTGCATAGTAGCTCTCACGGTACTCTTCCAAAGGAATAAATTTTGAGAGGTTACTCTCCAACACGCTTTCACAATTTGCTTCGTAGTGTGTTTCATCGCATACCAATATAGTAAGTAGTGTATGTACCATAGTCGAATAATCTGAGTAGAAATCATTATTATGGAAATCCTCTGGTTTAGTGTTAATGAAATCGTTAAGTTCTCTTTCTAACTCTAAGGAATTATGCCCTTGATTGAAACAAGTGTTCCAATAATATAGGAACTCTGTCTTAGGTACTAACGGTGATAATGTAACTAGTCCATCAATAATACCATCCATAAACTCTGTCTCATCCTTACTATTAAGGATCTCTTGTAGTTCACTCTTAATAATAGGAATCTGTTTAGACTCCTCTACTCCACTAGGGTTAGCGATAGCATTGAATTTACGTACTTCCCTGTGAAACCATGTCAAATCGTAATCCGCGTGTCTTAGTAATTTACTCTTATACATTTGTATCTCCTTACGAGTTGAAAGATTTTTCTAGGTTGTCTATAAAATCTTCCATATATTCTATTTTATTTTCTACATTAAAGGCAATGTGAGCCTCATTAAAGATTCTATTACTACTCCTCTCTGGATCTACGTTGTCCAACACTTCATTATAATCCAGGATATAATCAAAGTCTACGTATTCGCTCTCCTCTTCGTACAATTGGAATAAGATACAAAATATCTTATTATCCTCAATGTACTCTAAACCAAATCCTTCTATGAACTCTACAAATTCAGAAACATCGTCCGTATAAAAACATCTCATAGGGGTTACAGAAGGTTCTATGTGTACTGTATCTATACCTACTTCTTCCATTTTATATCTCCTATTTACTCTTGTAAGGCTCTATGAGAGGACTTATTAACTTACCCCATACAACCACCTTACTTAATATTTAAACCTCTTAGAATGACTCTCAGGCGCTCTTAATCATACTCTCAAACCACTCTGTTTCTTCTGGGGTTTCCGTAGGCACATAACCTGTTAAACGGTCAAACCTTTTTAGAAACTCATCCTTAGCAACTTGAGGACTCCAAGAGTGTATCTTGACATTATCTACTCTGTCAAACTCTTTTACCCAATCAGGTTTATGCAGGAACAACTGTCTAGCTTCTTCCCCACAGATATGATAATCGTAATAATCAATCAACTCTGTCTTAGCGGTTATATCATACTTACTCTGTATCACATTTTCAATCTTTAATTCCATATCAAAGTAATTATCTAAATGAGGTTTAATAGGACGTGGTATATCACATATGTAAGCTTCACTAGCATCATGTAATAAAGCTGACAACACCTCACGTTTATCCTTATAAGCTTGTTCTACTAAATCTGCAATAATACAACAATGCTCTGCTACAGAATAAAATCTAGACACATGCCCACTAAACCTACAGTTCATAGACAAAGCTTGTGCAATATCCTCTATACAGATTTCTTCCTCTGTAGGGTCAAGGAAATGGAAATGTTTTCCTGTGTATGTTCCTATATAGGGTTTACCTTTATAAGGTTCATTCATTTAAAAACTCCTCCACTAATTCTTCACAACAATCTAGGTATTCTCCTAAAGTACCGTCGTTGTGAATGATGTGTGTATTAGGGAATCCCATTACATAATCCCTACTATCTCCTTCAAAAGAACATCCGTCTCTTGTGACATGAATCAAGAGGAAATTCTCTTCCCCTACTTCATCTAATAAACATTGAACCTCCTCTGCGAAACCTCCGTCAGAGAATATATTAACACCTTCTTCTGCTGACTTAGCTGCCATAATGCCAAATACGTCCTTACCGAATAAGGGTTTAAGGACATTCTCTGACATGTGGATCATAGCATTACGTGGTGACGTATTATTCATACTAATACGTAAATGACAACTAGGTTCTTCTTTATATTCCCTCTCGTAGAGGAAGTCCCACAAGTTGTCACTAATACCGTAAGCACTCTTTACTGCTTTAAAGAGGTTCTCCTTAACTTCCTTGTGGTGTGATGGAATCCCTTTAGAGTTTAAGTGTTTTACTAAGTGTTCCGCTGCAACGTCTTTCCCTGTATTAGGTGGCGCATTGAAAATGATTACTTTTTTATTTCCCATGATTTTCTCCTCTAAAAGTTCCAAGATTTTCCCACATTAATACAACTTATTGTAGCAAAATGTACTCCAAACACTTTAGCAATATCCCTTTGCTTAAAGCCTAACCTAATCCATTCTCGAATAAACTCCACGTCAAAGTTAGACAACTTACTGGAGATATTACTCTCCCCTCTAGGCATTACTCTTAGTCCTGTGTCAACTGCGTGTTGTTGATTACCTGAAGCATCCGTCCATTCTAGATTAGTCACAACATTATTATTCTTAATGCCATCTATGTGGTTGACTTGATTACAACATTGTTTATCAGGTAGAAAAGCTTTTGAAACTAATCTGTGAACTTTCCCTATTTTACGTACCCCGTTCTTAATAAGGCACACTACGTGGTATCCATCTTTGTCCTCATTAAGTTTTAAGATCTGACCTTTTTGGAGTCTCTTGTTCCCATTACTATAACTTATATACCTATCCACACTCCTTACATTGCCTAAGTTGCTTACCTGATACCAACCTTCGTAATCTTTTACGTCAAGCCATTCCTCTATCATTTTGTAATGTTCCTCAAAAAGTCTTTGCGGTCTTCTGTGGTAGTCTTACTTATAGCATCACGTTTAACAGTACCACAATCATTACAACGATAAGCGCTAAATTCCGACAAGTTGGTAAATGCAGACACATCTAACTTCTCTAAATCATGAGAGCCGCACACAGGGCAACGTTTACCTTGATTATCTCCAAAATATAGAGCCACATTGGGGTGGTTAGGTATGTAGGCACGAATCTTTAAGTAAAGTTCCCGTAGTGTGGGAATATCGCCAATGTTATAGTCTTTCATTTTACCAAACGCAGTACGATCACCTCTCATACAATCAATCCACAAAGAGATACCCTCGTGGTGTAACTTATTATGAGGTAGGTTAAAGTACTTAGTAGAGTAACCTAAACTATTACTAGGCAAGCTCATAGCCTTTTTCATGCCTTTCAATGTACAAATTACACGGTATGGTGATGGGCTAGGGATTCCATGATAAGCGCACCGTTGATTAAACCATCCTGTATCAAAAGACTCATTTTGGATTACTACAATGTTAGCTTCGTCAAACCACTTCCACAAACGCATAACTAGTTCGTAGTCATCCTTATGGTCGTTATCAAAACCGTCAAAATCATCTAAACCATAACACTCTATGCTACCTGTATCCTCGTGTAACCAGTTACAAGCGTAAGTGAGTATGTAAGGGAACTCAATAATATGATCTGGTGTACTGAAGTGCTTAAACATCGAGAATGCTGCTACGATAGAGGCGCTAACTTCTAAGTCTAAGAAACAAACCTTAGCACCCTCAAACTCCTCTACCTTTTCCCCTTCTTCCGCTTTTTCTATTACACGATTCCAGTAATCATTAATAGTACTCTTACCTCTACCAATCATTTCACCAATCTTACGAGAGGCTGTGCCTTTTAATTTCTCTTCTACAATTACTTTCTTCTCTTGCTCTGTTAATCTACTCAATTCAATTCTCCTTTATCTTTACTGATATCCCCAAACATACTCATCATACCATCACGTACCTCTTGTTGCATAGATAAATATTCGTAGTGATCTGAGGCTCGCTGGAATCTCAAATTAAACTCAGTCCCATCCTTTAAACGTTGTTCCACTACAATAGCGTATTGTGGTTCTAGTGTGCTACTCATTTAGTCTCTCCTCCTTCATAAATGCATCTACAAGTTGTTTGCGTCTCTTGGTTGCGTTAGACTCTGGCTTAATACCTAATCCTTCTAATACCTCATTCACACGCTTCTCCTTTTCAATTTGGATTGCTTTCTTAGTGGCGTATGCTAACTCAAAAGAGATACCTTGTCTCTCTGCCAAAGAAAAAGTTGAATTACACGTCTTACAAATAGTCCTTAAATCGTCAGGGGTTATCCACACTAGCCTTTCTGTAAAAGATTGTATGTCCTTTTTATCTCTTAAACTTCCCGCTGGATTAATGTGGTCTACTTGCCCCTCTTTCTGTACAAATGTGCCTCCACAAATAGGACAATCAAAACCCCACACGTCTTTTACTTTACCTTTTGGGTTAGGGTTAGGTATTCTTTTCCTGTCTCTACGTATAGCCATTAACTTAGCTGGGTGCCTATTCCAAGCCTTTCTTAAACAACTTCTTATGTAAGACATGAAAGAGGATTTAGTTTTCCATATTTGTTTTAGGTCAGGGTGTTCCCAAGGGTTTATCTCGTTACTCATCCCACGAATCCTCTCCATAGTTTGTAGGGTTTGTGTTTACCCAAGCGTTATACTTCATGAGGGTGGTTTCGTAATCCTTGTTAGGTAAGTTCATAAAAGCGCAAGTTTCTATATTGAAAGTAGTTAAGCCACAACACTCACAGTACACCTCTTGACAAAGTACGTCTAAGTCTCTTGAATTAGTCCAACTTACATATTCACTACCACAACGAGGACAAGGGGAGAACTCAGTAGAGAAATCCTTTTTAATGTAATCAGGTACTTCTCTTTTTGTATAGTTACTCATCCAACATCCCCATCTTTTTAAGAATCTTCTTAATACAAGTCTTATCGTCTTCCTTACGTTTCATGTAAGCAAGCTGAAATTGCATGTCAAGTACATCTAACCAAGTTGCTGTATGCTTATTATCTTGCCAATCTAAATACTCGAAAGGTTCTTCACCATACCACTCTTTGTATTTCTTAACAATAAGTTCTAGGCATTGCTTATGGTTAGAGCATTTGTCTAGAGCATTCTTAGCCGTCTTACTACCCCACTTAGGTTTCTTGCGTTTCTCTTCAATCTTATCATCTATGAGAACCCTAGTATAAGTGTCACGACTACAATAGTTGTCAGCTCCATCTGCGCATACAATCTGATAGTAAAGGAATTTCCAACCATCTCCTTTGACATCAGGATTCTTTAGAGTATTGTCAATCCACAAATCACCAAACCCTTTCACCAATCTAGGTGCTTCCCATTTCTCATAGTTAAACCACCAACCTTCTGCTTGTAAGGAGTCCTTGTCAGCGCTCGAACCAATGACTTTCTTACCTTCCTTAGCACCCTCAGTTACTCGAATCACTACACGGTCATCACACTCAAATCCTGTAACAACTTCTGCACCTAGATAGTCGATTGCATACTGTTTAAGTTCTTCTCTTAGGACAGGTATAATACTTTTATCTCTGTTACCTTTATATCTTTTAGCCAGAGGCAGTTCATCCCTAAAGTTGCCCTCACCATCAATGTACAACTCCATGTTGTCAGGGTGACACTTACACTTTTTACAAATGTTATTAAGCCTACGTTTAAGAGTGGAGATTGCATAACTAACTTTCTCAGGTTTCTGTATATCCTCCACAGCGAAGAAGTCCTCTGGTATATCTAACCCTTCTGTAAACTTCTTAAACTCTGTACGATTCTTGGCAAGAACTTTAGCGTCATTGGCTGTGTTAGTAAACTGTACAAGACGTTCCTCACAAGCTGCTGCTGTCCTAAACACTTGCTCATCCATATCAATAACCAAAGTCACATCAGGGTCAACCTCCCAAGGAATAACATCTTTTAAGGAGTCCTCTGTAACCTTTCCTTTCTTAGTGAATTTCTTCAATAGTGTTCTCCTCTTGTTATGTACCTATATTAGTACATTACCCTTATATTACCACTTAATGTTCTTATATAAGTACACTACGTTAGATACAAAAGTAGAGGGAAGGAAAGACCCTCCCTCTTTAGGCTATTCCCCTAATTGTTCTTCTTGTTCAGGGTATTCCCTGTCACCTGTAAGAATTTCGTAATGGCTTAATGTAGTAGAAATCTCCTCTACTTGGTCTTCCAACTTAGCTTTATCTAATGCAGCTTTAACCAAGGCGTTATATTCTTTCTTTGTAACAGGGTATTCCTCTACCGCAATTTCTGCATTATTCTTAATATCCTCTCGGAGAGTCTCGATTTCGCGTGTAAATTGTACAGACTCTTGTACAAGCTTTAATAGTTTCTCTCGTAGTTCTGGTTGCTTTGGTAACATTTATTTCTCCTTATTTAAGTTTTGTTTCATCGAATTCTGGGAAAGTTAAATCAGGAGCTTCTCTATACAATTTCCCGTTCTTGGCATAAATAATCCATATATCGGGTTGTTCTTCTCCTACCCCACTAACAGAGATTAATTGGTCTGGAAACATAAGGCTAACTGTTTTGCAATCCTCATCAGACCTATACCATTTAATATCTTCTTCTTGGATATACTCATACCCACTTACTTCTTTTAAAGCTTGTTGTACTTCTTCACTATTATTAGATATGTCATGTTGTGTATAATATCCCATAATCACTCCTTCAAAGCCCCCTAAGAAGACTTCTCTGTAAAGGTATACAATGCCCTTACTTTAGTGAGAAGTCCTCTCAGAATGGCTTACGTTTCGTTATATGACGTTATTACTCATCACCTAAATCAAATGGATTTACATCATCCTCTGGATCTTCATCAGGTTCTTGTTCTACCTTAGAAGGACGTTTTGGTTTAGTGGCAGTCTTTTTAGGTTTATCCTCCTCAGAGTCATCACTAGAACTACCTCCTAGACGACCTGCCTTCTCAAGCTCCTTCTTCAAACCAGAGTCATCCCATTCCTTAGCTAACTGAAGACGTTTTAGGGTCTTACTATTAACCTGCTTGAGGTCTTCCTCATCATTGTCACCGTCCATCATTACAGCAAATGGCTCAATGTTATGCTCTGGCATAGGAATTGCTTTAGGCTTATTAGCAGGGCTAGAGATTTTAACATTCATAAACTTCTCATCATCTGACCAAGTAGCTTCAATGCTCATCATAAACTCTGCGCCAAGGAGTTCCCCTAAATCGAAGTCCTCTGGAACTTTGCCCTTCTTAACACCTGTCACTTTACACAAGGTAGCGATACGTGATTTAGGATTGTAACCATCCTTGCTAGGGTTAAGTGCGATAGGGGACGCTGCTCCTTCCCAGTCTCCTGCTAATAGTTCACGATAAGGTTTAAAGTCCTCTTCATCTGAATCTGAGGCAGGGTGCTTAGAATAGTCAATAAGAATAGAGGGGAAGTCTACCGTCATAACTACTGTATCGTTATCACTGTTCTTAACGTAGAACTTGTCACCCTCGACACGACCAACACCTACCTTAATAAGTTTATTCTGTTGCTCAGTGTTCTCCCAATCGTACTCACGTTCTGCCTCTTGGGGGGATTGCAAGCCAGTATCTACAATCCCAGAAATGAAGCAAGGTTGGGTAGGCTCATCTCCGTCCTCAGTACCATCCATAATACGATCATACACATAGTCATTCCACTCTTTCCATTGCTCATTAGAGATAGAAGAACCACCACCAGTGTTTACTTTAGCCTTTTTCTTAAATTTACTCATTACTTAGTTTCTCCTTCTGTGATTTTACCGTTTTGTTTATATACTTGAACATTCTCATTTGGTTGAGGCGTAAGATACATAGTTGTACCTTCAATAACAACCTTAAGAGTGTTTGTTACTTTACAAGGTACTACCGTTGTAGCATTGTTCAAGGACTGTTGTACAGGAAATCCTGCAATATTGCCTTGCAATACGATATTGTAATATTGTGTAGGGTCTACGTTAATAGTTTCTGACATTTATTTACTCCCATCTAGTTGTTTAATTCTGTTCTCTAAATATTCAATGTACAAAGCTGTTACACTCCACCCGTCTCCATTGTAGTTAGCTTCTCCTTCATATTCAATATCTTCGTCCGCCTCATACTTTTCTATAATGTGTTGAGGGATGTTGTAAAGAACATCTTTATAAGAGTAGTATGCCATTATTGTCCCTCCATCTTACGTTTCTGAATTTGAATACCTCGACTTACAAAATCACCAATAATCTTATGACCATCCATCACCTTCTCACGGCTGTAACCTGCTGGACGACCATTAGTAATGTCATAAAGAAAATTATTCTCAGCAATCTTCTTTACAGACTCTTGCACCACTTTAGGGCTATCTTGCCCTAGTGATTGTAATAAATGAATTACTTTGTTAAACATGTTTACTTCTCCTTTTCTCTAATTTATAAGCATATTATAACTGAACTGAAATAATATGCAATGGTTATTTTAAATTAATTTAGTGTTAGTCCTTACAAGTCTATAAGTTCTTCCTTAACTAGCTCGTAGAACTCCGTCATCTTCTTATTACCTCCCCCATTTATAAAGCTTGATATAGAGGTACGGCTTCTCCCTATTTGCTCTGCTATCTTGTTAATACTATAACCTTTGTATTCTAAGATTGCAATGTTAGCAGCATCCTGTTCTGTGAACAACTTCATTTTTACCTGTCCTAGTACTATTAACTCTACCTCCCTCAACTCCATGTCGTATATTTTCTTTAGGAGTACACTCTGCCAAGACTGCTTACTTGATAGATGTATTCAAAACCTTCTACGTCTTTCCACTCTTCTTTTGCTTGATCAATGCACTACATAGTAATTATCTCCTTTTTTAAATCCGCCATTCAAATCTATAACAAACTTAGGGGGTTCCTCATTAGGGAAGTGTTTAGGGTTCTTAAGATGATACTTATATATTTGATCCGCTGACCATGTGTAAGCATCCCCCGCCAGAGTCCCTGCGGTGTCCTCGTACCCATTAGTGACCTCTAAAAGTAGCTCATCGTGAAAACTGCCCACTACCTTAACTTCCTTCTCTATTCCTCTTTTTTTCAAGTCTTTATAAAGTTTAACCGTTGCTAATTTCTGAGCTAATGCTTCAAACCCTTGGTCGATAGTATTAAAACTCTTATGACTACTATTATTCCATAGCCAATAACCAAACGCAAGGGGTAACATGAAACCCCCTCCATACTTATAAGTTTGCTCGTAGTATTTCAGAACATCTATTACTGTATCCAAACCCATTTGTTCTAAGAACTGATTTTTCATCTTATTACCTTGGTTCTCTGGTACACCCACCATCTTAGCAAGTTTAGACCCTGAACAACCAAATATCACTCCAAAACTGGCACCTTTGCTTTTCTTACGGGCAAGCATAATAGATTTTATAAGAGGTTTCTTTTGAGTTTTAACTGCTAACTTCCAATCATCCTCCGAGGTTAGTCCAAACATCCTAGCGTTAACGCAGTGTGCAGACTCTCCTACATATAATCCTTTTTCCTCATCCTCTGCTATACCTGCTGCTACATTGTAATAGTAAGCTTCGTTATTAGCGTAATATGCAGCGATTGATAACTGAGCCGACTTCATATCAATACCTACAAGCGTTTTACCCTCTTCCGCTATAAAACACTCTCTTATCTCTTTTCCATAAAGTGCGGACTCTGAAGGTACATTAACTACAATACGTTGTGCCCCTCTACCACTCCTCGTAGCAAAGTTATTCACTCCAGCAGGAATCCTACCATCTTCCCTTACATAACTTAGGATACCTTTGTTCTCAGGGTCTTTAAAGTTCTCTAAGAAGTTACGTCTATGTTTGTATGTATTATACTCAGCTATCTTCTTACCTAACCCTTCTGGTAATTGCTCATAATCGTCATCCGTTAACTTAGGACTTGATACGAGATACTCTCCTTTCTTAACAACCTTAACCAACTGGTTATCGTAATGAGCTTTACGAGGCCATCTCACCTCTGTATTCTCTTCTACTTTAATGTAATTATCATTTACATCAGTTTTTAGATTCCACTCCTCCGCTTCTTTCCACCCAAGTTTAATTAGAAACCCTTTTACAACTTCATGCTGTGTCAGTTTAGAAGGTTCAATGCTAATCCTTGTGAAAGCTCCGCAAACTATATCAGTGTCTTCTGGTTCTAAATCAAAATGGTTGCATGTATTCTGATTTAATACTTTCGTCTCCCATTCTTCTTTATATATATTCCATCCTTTAGTGTGACCATGCTTACGTTTAATAACGTCAGTGACCTCTTTCTTAGTGTCAAAAGAAGGTACTCTGCCTAGAGTAGGATGTTCAGCTTTCCATGCTTTATGTTTCTCAGTGTTATAATATTTAACAGTGGGTTTATGAAAAGGTTTCTCGATGACATCTACAACCTCCCCATCTTTCTTCTTCTTAATCCACTTCTCTCTAACCCTACTAGAGTCAAAACCGAACAACTCAGACATTTCTCTTCGACTTACTTTAGGAGTAGAACCTTTAATAGTAGGTGGTAATTGAGGTTCGATTTCTTTACGTAGTACCTCTAATTTTTCATCTAAGTCTTTTATACAACGCCTAGCATGTTCAATGTCAATCTTAACCCCGTTCTGTTCTTGACGGAAGCACTCAATAGCATACTGCCCCTCAATATCTAATGCTACAGAGAAATCTACACCGTAACGTTCCTTTAAAAGAGAAGCCTCTTTATCTAGCATTAGATAACAACTAGCTTGTATTTTACAATCCTCTACAACCCTGTGCATCTTGAAAGCGTCTATTGTAGTCCAGTCTGTAATCTCAGGCTTATTAACACCGCACTTAATACCGTAAGCTTTAAGACCATGCGGGCTTTTAGCACCTTTAGGGGTAGGACGTTCAAACCATTGCACTTTAGACTGTACAAACGTGTCGTGGTAGTCCTTACGTTTGATAGTGTTATCTTTCCATATCTTATCAATTACGTGTTTATCGTAACCATACGTATTATGGATAATTAGTTTACTACCATTAGCAACTGCTTTCTCCCAGAACTTAATTCCCTCATCCAATGTACCTACTCTAGCGGGTATTGTATAAGTTTTATGGTCATAAGGGTCTACTACTTCTACATTATCAAACTCAGGGTGATCGTGAAACAGTAATACCTCCTCTGTCTCTATATCAATAGAACAAAGACAATGTATATCTTTCTTAGTATGAACTTTGTCATAGAAGCCCACTGCCTCAATATCTGAGGCAAGTAGTCTATTTTTATACTCCATTTATTCTTCTCCTTCAAAAGGGTTAATGTCCTCCTCCACATTATCAGGTTCAAATGGAGGTTTATCTTCGTCTATGTTAGCAGGTTTTTTAGGTTTAGTCAGTTTCTTTTTACTACTAGTTTCTTTTTTACTAGTAGGGTCTCCTTCAAAGTAATCTATCAGGTCATGTAGCTCTCTAGTTTTAAAGTCATAATAAAGGTCTGTAGCGTGTCCTGTGACACCCCCCCTGCATTTAGGCATATCAACTATAGTGGTATTACGCTCTACTGGGTCTTCTGCCATCTTATCCCTATTAAAGACAATATTTATATGAGCAGATTGTACAAAACTACTAGAACCTATCGCATCATACTCTGTAGCTTTTCTTTGCTTTCCTTGTCCGTCAGCAGGAGGTTTCCTTGTGTGAAGTACATTAACAATAATGATACCTCTTTTTACCATTAACTTCTGCCACATCATATGCTTCTCTTGGTCAGAGTTATCAAGGGAGCGTAGTAAATCGCTTAATACATCAATTACTATAACCTTACATCCATGCTGTTTAACCATTTGCTCTATCTGCTTCTCTACTACAGTGATTTTACCCTCACGTTCATCTACAATGTTAAAACGAGGTACACCATACTCTGTACTAAATAAGTCTTCATACTTGTCCTTAATTTCAGGGCTATCGAGTAATTGAAGTACTTCCCCCCCTTCAGGTATAGCTTGTAAGTTAATACCTAAGTGCATAGATAACATATCAAGTGCATACTCTGCGGAAGTTGACTCTAAGGAAACTACCCCCGTCTTAGCAATATCAAGACAGTCCATGATCCAATGATATACCATAGAATTTACAAGAGTCGTATTATGAGTAACTGTGCCGTCACCTAAACAAAATCTTTTATTACCATCGATCTGAAAACCGTAATATTGCCCCTTTCCTAAGCTTTCTACCTCAATGGATGTTCTTATAGGGTCTCTTCCACTTGTCCTATCTTTAGCGATTTTTCGTCCTACCTTCAAATTAAGTTTAGACATATCTCCAGACAAAAACATTCGCAAGTACTCGCCTTTGAAGTCATTTTGACAATTTTTTTCTACCACATTAGCCGTTACCCTAAAACCTAAACTCCTTGCTAACTTTAACGCATCCTCCGCCAGTTGGTTATTTTTTAGAGTTAGTTCATAGGAAACACCGTTGTGTAAATAGCCGTCTCCGTCTAATAAACCACTTAGCAACGCTACTCGGTCTTCGTAACAAGCTACCATATACTCTTGTGGTATATGTTTATTATTTATTAAGTTTTTATTCTTTAACCAAACTTTTAAACCCCCTTTTACGCTATAGGTAGTGCAGGTTTCTCTTAACGCTGAGGGGGATATAGTTATTTCATAATTATTATAACTACACCAATCGTACAACCACTTTTTAAGTTCCCTATCTTTATTAGAAAAAGTGAACCTAGATGTAGCGGAATGTCCCTCTGCTAACCACAAACCCACCATATAAGGGTGTTCTACCTTATTTCCTTTACCTAATTCCGTCATATCTGCTATGTATCCTTTAAGGGAATCCTTTTTAGTTTTACTTAGTTCTAAGTAATCCTTAATATTAATATCAACAGTTTGATTTTTGTTAAAACCAAACTTAGTGATAAAAGGTTTTAACGATAAAATATGACTCTCGTTGACAACATAGTCCATCCCTCTTTGTTGTTTTATTTTATATAAATTTTCAAAACCTTGGCATACAGATAATATATTACGAGGGCTTCCGTCGTCGCCCATGACCTGATCACCTTTTTTAATATCTTGTACTTTTTTAATAGTATTGTCTGCCATTAGTACTGGAGTATCCTTGCCCAAGCACTTGCCAACAGAACTATCGGCTATAATATTAACAATCCTCCCAAAACCAATGCCACCTCTCATATTTTCTTGCAGACGATGCATGAAAGGAGGTAACGTCAGTTTAGGTGTATTAAGAAAATCAGGAAGTTCCTCTATAATTTCATTAGAACCTTTAATACCACTTGATACACAAGGTTTAGCATTGTAGAAATTACGTATAAATTGTTTATGTTTCCCTTTCTGTAGCATATCATTAGGGTCTTTACCCGACCACGTTACAATATGTACTTTCTCTGCTGGTAATACGTCTAAGCATCGTTCTATTGCCTCCTTGCCAGCTTTATCAGAGTCTAGGGCAAGGTATATGTTGTCATAGGTATCTAACCAATCGTATTGTGCTGATAGTTGTTTATAAGCACTTCCCTCCCCCGTGGTAGGAGAAACTATAGGGAATTGGTCGTACTCAGTTTGACCTCGTGACCTGTTGTATTCTGTAAACATCTCTAAAGCAGCATGGCAGTCCTCTTGCCCACCACAGACCATTACGTACTTTCCGTGACCTTTTTTCCATCGAACTTGTCCGTATAAGTCGCTAGACATACCTGTCTTACCTAGTCTAGGTTGTTTAAAATTCTTAGGGTGTTTTCTTATAGTGTAGCCCGTAATTTTACCGTTTTCCGTCTCTGGGTAATAACGTGCTTCGACCTCTCCATTACTGTCAAGTTTTGTAAGACACCCATAGAATTTTACAAACTCATCCTTAATTCCTCTGTACCCTTTACCTTTGTAGCCTATAGACCTAATTAAATTTTTAACTTCGTCTATAGATAAAGGTTCGGCTTTAGATGTCTTAGATAGTTTAATATTCTTAGACACTTTACCGTTATCATCTAGACTTAAGTCATTTGCTATAGAGCTTTTACTCAACATATCATTGTCATAAACTTGGTTGCAAGACCAACAATAAGCGTCATAGTATGTACCTTCGTCTGTATCGTGTTGGTACACAGACATAGCGTCAGAACTACCACAACATTTTAAGGATGGATAATCCTCAATAATCTCATCAGATATACAAGGGAAGTGTTGTGATATACGGTCTCCCGATGATTTACCCTCTTGTTTATTCTTTGTAATCTTCTTCACACACTATCCCCCTAATTCATACATCACATCAATCTCATTCACTCTTAGGTTATGCTCCATAGAAGTTTCTATATCGCTTAATGTCTCACTTAACTTTTTAGGATTACCAAATCCACCGTCTTCCTCTCTAACCCCTAAATCTCCCCAATCCTCTTCTCCAAACATATCCCTTTGATCACCTCGTATAAGCTCCTGTAACTGCTTCTCAAGAGACTTTAAGTATTTCTTGTCCGATACTACCTCTTTAGATTTAACATCGATAGAACGCTTTACAGAGACGATTTTGTATTCTAACTCTTGTTTAGTCATTCTTTACTCCCCTCAATCTTCTTATTAAGATATTCCAAGTTATCTCTATTAGCCATACCCTGTGAAGACACTATATTAGCAAGGAATGCTACAAAGAGGATACCTACTAACGTTGCGTCTACAGCATAGAACATTCCAAAGAAACAAGCTATAGCGATGTAAAAATTAATTTGATGGTAAACCTTGTTAGGTAGTATGTCTTTTTTCATAGATTACGCCTCCGTATCCTCTAATTTATCATCCTACGCCAACAATAATCTTCATCTTTGTTGGGGTTTTCTATATCCACCTTTTCTGAGTAGCAACCATTAGACTCTCCTAACCACCTCATATTAACATATCCCTTGCTAGTAGCTATATTGTAGAATGTCCAAGTAAAAGAATCTGGATAATCTATCCCTGTAGGATCATCTGTGTTAGTACTCTCTGTGAAAGATAAAACAGTCCCACCTTCTAGGTCTGCTTTATCTCCACAAATATCATATAAGTAAACATGTTCACAGCAATCCTGTTCATGGTGCATGATAATAACATTACCGTCATCGAACTCAAATTTAACAAGGTCACTGTCTACTTCCAAGCCTGTTACTTTAGTAATAGTTAATCCTGTCAAATCTTGTAAACAATTAATTTCTTTCATACTTTACTCCTCCATAGATTCTATACTACGTCTAACTTTGATATTGTACTCTTTACAAAGGTAGTATGTATAGAACAAGTCTACAAGACACAAAATAAACGAGATAAAGTATAAAGCAGATACAAACATACCAAAGAAAAACAACACCACATATACAAGCCCCACTACATTGTCCTCTAGGTAAAATCTGTGAGCACCTAAGCCTCCGAATAGACCCCCTAACAAATAGGCAATAAATACATTCTTCTTACGTGAATCATATAACATCTCTTGTTGAAAATTAGTCATTAGTTTTCTCCTTAATTAAATTAATATCAATCTTGCAATGGGAATGCCGAGAAAGGGCAAACCTCTACCCAATCAGGCTTAACCCTGTTAGTCCACTCTACCTTAATAGGTTTCTCTCTGTCAAGCCATTCTTTAAACTTTTCGTTTAAGTATCTCTTATAGGCCCTAGTTTGGTCGAATATCCCTAAAACTTTAAACTTCTCTGGCATTGCCATAGGGAACACTGTTAGACCAAGATTACATATATTATCAGGCATTAATCTCACTTTGTCAAGTACTGATTGTGTTTTATGCACTTTACCTGTTCTGTAAGTGTATTCCTCACATAAAGCTGATAAGTGGTCTAGTGCCCATTGGTAATTGTCAGAACTCTTACGAATCCATACACTACAAGGGTGATTCTTATGTGTAGGTTTGTACCCTACAATATGCCCGTCTAACTCATAATGCGCTGTAGAAAGCATTTGCATCAGCTCCACAATCATCTTCCGTAAATGCACGTCACAGTGATGTTTAGCAGCTTCAACAGGGCACACGCTTGTAATGAATAGATTCATAAACTATCTCCTAAATAATACCAACTTGTTTGCAGAACCATAACCCTACTATGAAAGAAAACACATAGCAAGGGATTTGAAGAATTAATTTTGACCTAGTGTTAGGTGTCTCTATGATACTTCCAATAAACAACAACCATAACGCCAAGACTAATGCAATGTAAATCATAATTACTATCCTGCCTTAAAATATAATTCAGGTACGTCAGTCTCTTCATACCTGCTATACCCTATAAATTCGTCCTCACAAGTATCTATGTAAGGCATGATCCACTCAAAGAACTCCTCTATCTCTCCTTGATAATTCTTTATGTCACCCTTACCTAACAAAGAATACTGATCAGAGATACTGTCATAAGTGAGATTACCTACACAAGTACTAGGAGTGTAATAACTCCCATTCCCAAAAAGAAATCTCCACCTACGAGGTCTCCCTAGTAGGTAATGAGAATATTGTTCCTCTCCACACATAGCGAAAAGTGTACCTAGAACCTCTTTAGGTAAGTCCTTTTTTAAATCTACATTTACATAAATCTCTGTGTACATCCCCATAATCCTATCTCCTATAAAGTTAAATTCTTAATAACAATTTTATCACCACAACAAGGGCAAGGGTATAGAGGGTGAAACTCTTGGGTGTCATACTTATCATAGTATGTAGTCTCACTGATCATTTCCTCTCCGCCATAAGGACTCTCTCTAAAGTAGTCTTCTACATCAACCTTACTAGTTATTACATCTAAGTCTAATACACTTCCGCAGCTTTTGCAAGAAGTAAAGTTAAGATTTACCATAATTACTCTCCTAAAATGTTGTTATTAAGATATGGTCTTCATTAAGTTTTACCTCTATACCAGATAAATCTACAAAATACCACAAACTTTCTGAATTATCTTCAGCATTACCATCCATATCATACATACAACACTTCTCACATTCTTTTATGAGGCTTTCTATATTATCAGGATATTTATTTATAATAGATTCTGCTATAGAGCAATTCATAATTATTCTCCTATTTAAATTTCTAGTGTATTAACTAAAACCATCTTATCAACAAGTGCCATAGATTGTAAACTACTCTCTACAAGAAAATCCTGTGGGACTTCATATACTGAAATCTTAGCTACGTCTAATTCTCTTACGTATCTTACAGCTTCTTCGTCTATATAGAACCAGTTTATGAGTTGGTCTAAAGAACTAAAACAGAAACGGTACTTAGTAATTTCATTAGAGATGCAGTAAGGAGAAAGAACAGGGTCACGCCATGGGGAGGGGTGTTTGTCTGCTAAGTACCCCTCTTTCCTAATCAGGATATTAGCTATGTAAGTACCTTGTTCCTCTAAATAGGCGCCTCTATATGCACCATTATTTCCTTTTATTATATCCCCTGTTTTGGATTCCAATCTGTAAACAAGTGGCATAGTTTATTCTCCTTCCCATTGATCATGCAACACCTGTAGCATTTTTATAGTATTGCTTAAAGACTTTTTATTATCAAATAACAAGGTAACGTGGTTATCCTCAAAAGCTTCCTCGAAAGTTAGTGTCTTTTTATCTACACCCTCATTACAATAGGAAAACAAAAGACCTTTAAAACTCTCATGTCTTGCAGGGAACATCTTCATATCACCGTCACCTAAGTATAGGTGTGTGTTTATGATTGCGTTGTCTTCCTCTAATTCAAAACTGTGGAATATTCCATACTTATTGCTCATAATTATTCTCCTATTTAAAATCCTCTCTGTAATCAATTCTAAGAGGACTTAATTCTTACCAATACCATTGTGTACCTAAAGGGTAGATCTCTTGCTAGAGAGGCTTACAGGACGTTCTGTGGCTACATAAGTACACTAACTTTAAGTAGAAAGACTGTAGTATACTCAAGATCCCCTAGAGGGTCAATATACTTCAAAGTAACTTCAATATTTCCATTGCTTTTTTCTTTATACTCATGTCTTGATAAGGTAAAAGCCCTACAACCAAATAAACCTAACTCCTCTAGGAATTCTGGGTCGTCCTCATTAAATATAGCTACAAAGTCCTCTACGCTCTCCGTCACTCTACCAATACAACCATCATAATACTGACACGTACTGACTAAATACATAATTGTTTCTCCTAATTTTATTTATTACGGAAGTCCACACGTCTACATGGCTTCCCTTTTCGATAACTTGTGATATACTATATACAGACATTAAGATGATGTCAACAAGGAAATTCAAATAAAATGAAAATAATTCAAGTTGTAGATAATACATCTTCTCAAGGAACAATCTTAAAACAATTCCTTGACACAGAGTATGAATGTAGTTTAGAGTTATTCCACGTTATCTTGTTCCTGTCGAAGTTCTATGACTTTGTTATTGATGATGGGGCTGTGGTAGTGTGTGATAAAGAATAGTTACTTTATAAGTAAAGTAGAAAAATAATGCTTGACTTATAAATAAGTTGTGGTATAATATATACAGAGGATAAAATCTAATGGATAATTACTTAGAGAATTTAAAATTTTCACTAATTGATAAGGTAGTGGAGACTATGAAAGAACAAGGTATAACAGCTTATCGTATCGCTAAAGACAACGATATAAACGAAGCTTATCTTAGTAGAGTTTTGAATAAGAAAACAATCACTACTATAGACCGTATATTAATCCTTGCGGATTGTATTGGGTTAAGAGTAGATGATATTATTTTTAGATTAGAGGTTGACAACAAGTAATCTATATGTTTTAATGTAAGAACAAGTAGTAAATTCATATATGTGGGTATACCTGTCCATATATGTCTTATCGTGGTTAGACAACGTGAGCCACTAGCACTAGGGAAGGTAAGGTCACTACCATGTAGTCATCGTATTACATGGTACACTTTACGGGGTTAGGTGCGATAGTCTGTCAGTTTGTATTAGCTGATGAAGATTAACCCCTGTTCAACCGATGATACTTAGGTTGTTCGTAACAAGGCTCTTATACAAATAAGAGATGGAAACTTCAAAAACTCTTGAACTCAAGAAGATAATCACTAAGGTGTTTCTTTTTAGATTCTGGTTTTAAAGATAAAACTTTCAACGCCCTGTCCCCGTAAAACACTGGCAAGTGTTTCCTATTTAGTTAGGTTATGGGGTAGGGTAGTTGCGTCTTTAAAACTTTGAATCTAAGAAGATAATCTATAAAGATACAATCTTTTAAAGAGACAATCTTTAAAGAGTACCTTTAACAACTACGTTGTTAGAATACAATCTTTATAAGAGAACAATCTACTAATTACTAGACTGTGAGAAATAAATAGTAATTAATAGTAAATACCTCTTGACTCTGTACTTTAATCTATCTATACTTACCTCACTTATTTAGGACGAGGTACAGAATTATGAATGAACAAGTATTATTAGATGATGGTTGGTATTGGGTAATAAACAATGATCAAGGTTACTTGTGGTTAATTAAAGAGAGTGATATAGACTTTAGTAAGCACGTACATCAGTCGGATTGCTTAGACTTTAGAAACAAAACTAGATAAGGAGTTTGTTATGAAATATATGGGAAGTAAGAATCGAATAGCTAAAGAAATCCTACCTATTATATTGGATAATAGAAAACCTGACCAGTGGTATGTTGAGCCGTTTGTTGGTGGAGCTAATATGATTGATAAGGTAGGCGGTAAGCGTATTGCGAATGACCTAAATCAGTATGTAGTTACTATGTTATCTAGATTGGCAGAGGGGTGGATTCCAGAGTTAATAACTAAGACAGGTTATCAAGACATTAAAAATAACCATGACGTATACCCAAAAGAGGTAGTAGGATGGGTAGGGATTAATTGTTCTTACTCTGGTAAATGGTTTGGAGGGTATGCAGGTGAGGTTCAAACAAAACAAGGCAAGAGGGATTACCAAAAAGAGGCATTAAATAATGTGCTTAAACAAGCAGAATCTCTCAAAGGAATAACTTTCCTATCTGATGACTATTATAACTTAATTTTACCAAAAGCTAGTCTTATTTACTGTGATCCCCCTTACGCTAATACAACAGGATATAAAGATAAATTTGACTATGAAAAGTTCTGGCAATGGTGCAGAGATAAACGCCAAGAAGGGCATGAAGTATTTATCAGTGAATACAATGCTCCAGATGATTTTACTTGTGTGTGGGAGAAACAAGTAAAGAGTTCTCTATCTGCTAATGGTAAATCTGGTGGAAATAAGCAGTCTATAGAAAAACTTTTTACATTAGTGTAAAATACTCCTTGACACACAATCACACTACACATAAACTAAGACAACATTAACAAAGAGGAGAAACATTATGGAAAACGGTAAATATAGAGTGAAAGATGATTGTAAGACTTCTTCTGACGTAGAATTACAGATTGAAGTGGTAGACGGTGTTGCTACTTGTACAAAAGTAGAATATCTCTTGCATTGGGAGTTAGGCGAACAGATAGACACAGAATCCCTTAGTCCTGGACCTTGGGAACGTATCTCTAATGAGGAAATTCCCACATTTAAGAAAGGGGATAGGGTTAGGAAGAAAGATGGGACAAACTTTAGTAATAAGGAACTTGTAGCGACTGTAGATAGGGTTGAACCTATAGTTTGGCTGAAAGAAACAGCTACAAAGATTGACCCCCAATCTTTAGAACTAGTGCAGATTTCCTCTGAAGAACCTATTGATGAGTATCCTTTCAAAGAGGGTGATAAGGTTAAGAAAAAAGATGGGTATGCTTTTAGTAATGGACAATACGTTGTTACTGTAGATAGTAGCACGTATCTTGATGGTATGGCAGCAGTATGGATTAAAGAAACAAGTACTTATATTCACTCTGATCATTTAGAGTTATGTATCTCTACTCCTACCCCACACAAATATGCTGATGTAATAAAAGCTTGGGCAGATGGGTATGAGGTGCAGCATCATAATAGTATAAACGACGTGTGGTATAACAGTAATTTTCCCACCTTCGACCCAAACTTAAACTGGCGTATCAAACCAGATAACCCTAACCAAGATAGAATCCTAGAGATAGAGAGTACTATTACTGAATTACAAAATGAATTAGAAGAGTTAAAGACCTCTTAGAAGTTACACCCTTGCCTGAGATAGTGGTAAGGGTGTTTTTTATTATCTAATTTAAAATAGTTGTTGACATAGCTAGAGTAGTGGACTATTATTATTAAACCAATAAAAGAGAGGAATAAAATTATGCAAAACATGTATAGAGTATCGGATAGGTTACGTAGAAGAGAAGACACCATAAACTCATCGACTATCGTATCTAATGAATTTGAACAGTGTGGATGTTTATATTACTTCAGTAAGCTAGAAAATGCGTGTAAAGCTGCAATAGAGTTTGACAATATGGTAGTGCCTATAGTTTACTGTAAAGACACTAGAAAGAGTGATGACTGGTATGAGGGGAAATTATGAAATGTGAAGAATTAGTAAGTGTATTGAAATCCGCAGGTGTGGAAGTTCTTAATGAAGATGAATTTGGACGACTTGACGAAGACCTAAACCTCGTTAGGGATTTGAGATTCTGTGTAGATGACTCAGAGTATTCGATAGTTTGGTTTAATAACATGATGACCCTCCATACATGGAACTCTACACAACAAACTATGTTCACTAGAATAGAGCATTCTGGTACATGGCCTAATAATTTCAAGCGTAACCTTCAAATGTATTACAAAGATGATTGTATTTGTATGATAGGACTAGAGAGGTATTCAGAATGAGTGAACAACTAGATTTATTTTCTTCTTATGAATGTGATCCTAGAGGTGCTACTGGTATGTATATCTGGTACAGTAATTGCCCTTGGGGAAAACCCGACCTGTACTGCGATATTGTAAGTATTAAAGGTCAATACATAGTATTCAGTGTCATTAATGGAACATGGGAAGGTAGGTTGGACTTAGCAAATAAAACTATGAGAATTTTCCACCCTTGGTATGAGGATAGTGTACACCTTTATCATAAATACGAATTTATTTACTATAAACCTAAAAAAGTTCTTGACACAGATAACATTCCTTCCTAGAATACACATATTCAATAATCAATCACATTGAACAATGTTACAATTATTAATCACGAATATATTTATGAATAATCACACAGGAGAGACAATTATGAAAATTAACAGACTAGATTATGTACGTACAGAGGCTTTTAGTTTATGGGAGTTGACTTTGTTAGAAGAACTAATACGTAGTCAAGGTTATAAATTAACAGATGAAGTGAATAGTTATTATGTTGGGAACTGGCTTGAATATGGAGTAGATGAGTCGGGTCATGCTGTTTTTTGGAATACTCAATTCTTAGAAAAGTGGGAGGGTAATGACATCACAGAGCAATTCCGTGATTATTTAGATAAGAGAGGAGCAGACGTTGAAAAGGAAGAATCTTCTAATAGTAAGTCCTTTACAAAGGATGATTTAAAAGATGGAATGGTTGTTAATTTTAGAAGAGGTGACAGTGGATTGATATTTAATAAGATGGTTTACTCCACAAGTAAGGAAGACTTTGCAAATCTTTCTACAAAAAGATGTATCATCGGCTTAGAACGTCTAAAAGAAGACCTCTCTCACAAAGATTTACCTTATTATGAAATCATCAAAGTATCATACATGGACGAAGTTCTGTGGGAACGTATAGAAGAAACCCCTGAACAAAAGCGTATCAAAGAACTAGAGAAGATTATCTCTGAAGCTCAGAAAGCATTGGAGGGTCTACAATGAGAGAGGTGAAACTCCCTTTTGAAGCCTGTGACGCTATTGTTATTGCCTGTTTAAAGGATGACTATGAGGATGTTAAAGCCTCTAAGGAGTATTACTCTATAGGATTAGCCAATGCTATACGATGCCTACTTAGGTACTACATGGTGGACAGTGAATACGAAGCTTGGACTACTAGTGTAGGTATAGAGGTAGATGAGGGCTAACTTCTGGAGAGGGTATAGAAAGGGGTGGTACACAGGGTTCATTCTTGTGCTTATATCCTCTCTAATCCTCTACACAATTGTTATCATCTATTTGACAAACTCACGAGGATTGTTATTCTAAAATTAGAATTCCTATTAGAGCCTCTCAGACACGTTCTGAGGGGTTTTCTTGTATATAGTGGTATGATTGTATACCTTAGAATTAAGTCCTCTTAGAATGGCTTACAGGAGCTTTAAATTAATTATAAAATAATTGAAAATAATGTTTGACAGGGGGTTATTCTTTTGCAATACTTACCTTATCTAAACAGAGGAGAGAGTGGATAATGAATATTGCAGAAACAATTGTACACAAAGCTAACGGAGACACAAGCTCTGTCATGGAATTGTCTAATAAACATGCTGTTGATAGAGAACAAAACTTTGAGAAAGAGAAAACTTATTATTTCTTTGTTGACAACAGTGGTATTGTTGTCCATAATGACCTTGTTGAAACATTTCCAGGAGAGTACTTATGATTGATATTACACGTATGTCAAATACAGAATTTAAACAGTTCACTAAAGGAAAGTTTTTCTCCTGCAAGTTTATTAAGAAATCAGGTGAACTTCGTGAATACAAAGGGGCTAGAGTAGAAGTTACTAAAGACAGTAAATTTACGATGCATAATAATATAGAGCATAAGCAGAATTTAGTTAGTGTGTATGTTCCTAATGAGAAACGTCCTAGGGCTACTCTTAATTTAGAAACTGTTAAAGAACTGACTTTCCAAGGGAAAACTTATAAATATTAAGTGTTTACACAGGGAGGTGTGTTAAGGTAGTATTTGTTTTAGAATGTTAATGAGGAGAAGAGGAAGAATGAGTGATTTAGATAGGTTATTTGAAAATGCGCCAGAGGGTGCGGTTGACTTGCGTGAACATAAACAAGCAGGGCATCTAAGATGGTTTGATAAAGAAGGTAAGGCTTGGTGTGGAGAAAATTGGTTTGTTTCTGAGTTTAAGAAATGGAAAACTATAGCTACACTACCACAGCCAGAACGCAAAACGGTTGAGGATGCGGTTGAGTACATCGAAGGCTACTGCGATGATGTATGGACATGTAGTCTTGACGCTTTATGTTACGTGGATGACGTTTGGTTTTATGACAAAGCTGGCATAAACAAGAATCAAGTATGCACCCGTGAAGAGTTCGAAGCTTGTGTTGCTGCTAAGGCTAAGAGAGAGCCTGAGTGGACTCATAGAACCAAACATAGCAAATTGTGCAAAATTGTTTTAGAGGAGCCTGACACTGACGGTTACATTGTTGTTTTAACAGAGGAGGGTGAATACATTAAACATCATACAGCACTCAAACCCATCAAGCCTACAATCACGAAGGCTGAGCATGAGTTTTTATGTAGGTTCTCTGCTGATGTAAGTGACATTCGTATAGTTAACGCTGTAGAGTCGTATCTAGCTGAGCATAAGGTAGTAGAGTAATCACCTCCACAGACACATTGACACAGTTTTCTATATTGTGTATACTGACAATCTCTGGCTTAGGGCTTATTCTTATAGGATTAGAACTGGCTAGGATTGTCATTCTAATTATATCTACATTATTAAAGAGAAAACATTATGAGGATAAGTAAGTCACAACATAGAGGATTATATTATTTCTTTGGGAGTGAAACCTCTTGTACATTTGATAGGTTTAAGGTTAACACATACTCAGGGCAACTGTCTGTGGATTTGTATAGAGACAATGTTTATCTGATGTCTGTCAACTTTGAACATTCAAAAGAGTTTTGTAAGCAATGGAGACTGATGAGTATAAAGGACTGAATCTTTTAGGAACAACCTCTATATTAACACTCTCTGAGAGCCATTTTAAGAGGTTGTAATTTTAACTAAGGTGATTGTATAGGGTAGAGTAATATCTCTTTATACAGAGCCATACAGGAACGATTAGGAGAGGTAATGAACTTCCCAAAGAGAGAATACGTAAGTGAACCAGAAATAACGAAAGTTTACACTATAAATGTACACATTGAACCTGAGATTATGTGGCATAAAGAGTTCACCTATATGGATAACGAGGCACTGGCAACCTTTGATGGTGACAAAATCTACAGGAATTTAGAAAATAAAGTGGAAGTTGCTAGAGCTAAACAATTCGCAGAAGTTGTGGATGGAACATTAGACAGCGTTTACATAAGCAAACAACTTATTATAGTAGAGCCAAAACTAGAAAGGATTCTTTCTGAGGATTATCGTAATAAGATAAAAGAACTAGAGGAAAAGCTCACTATAAAAGAGAACCTTTTAAAGGATAGAGTAACTACTATAGATTTATACAATAATCTACCGTGGTGGAAGAAACTTTTCACTTTTACTATTTACAATGATGAGAATATATAAAACGATTAATACTAACATTAGGACTAGCGCTATTTCTCACTGGATGTGTAGAGGAAAAAGTAGTTTATTTGAATGAGAAAGGGGAACGGATGGAGGCTAGAGCTATATCCGATTGGAGTAATGAAGTAGGTGAAGTTTGTATTAAGAGGGTTGTCTATTATACGTATTTCTACGGAAACCGAGCAGGTATATCTCCTAAGATTGTTCCTAGGGGCAACCAATTCAATAAACCCTTTATAGAAAAATGCTAGATACAATTCCAGTTGAAAATTTGACCCGTTTAATAGTCCCATTAGCTTAATTGCTAGTGGGATTTTTCTTTTTAGGGATCGACACTAAAGTCACTCTAGCCTAGAGTAAAAGATGGCTAGGATTTTGACACAAAGGGGATTTTCTCTGGACTAGAGACGAGGCTGATTATGCTAGACGCTTTTTTCGCTAGAAAGCTAATTAATTTTCATAAGTATAAAAATATATTATGCGATTCTTTTATAAGGTATACCATACATTTATGGGATTTATATGAAGTATTTATTAGATAAATGACATGTTGGCATGAAAATTAATAAAGCAAATAGTATGCCAATTTATTTTCTATTGGGCAGGGATGGTTCAAGCAAAAGCTTTACATATAAATGTGGGTTATCTACCTTGCCCCGTTTTTCTCAATTTGTGAAGCTAGTATAAATAAAGCGCTCACATATTGCAAGCGCTTTTTGAAATTATCTTATTATTTAATTAGTTTCCCTTTTACCTTGCTATAACCTTGCGCACCAACACTATTGTAATATGTAAATTTTACAGTCTTTTGTAGTATATCTTTACCAGAAAATTTTAGGGCGTATTTTTCAGGAGATACAGGGTTACTTGTAAAATCTAGCAATTGAATATTACAACGTGCCCCCTCGTCTATCATAAAATTAGTGTTTTCAATTAAAAATTTCAATGCATCTTTTTTTGTCATATCTTTAAAATTGTTATTCATTTGTCCACCTTTTCATTAATTGGCATTATCGCCTTGAACGGTTGAAAGCTTACACTATTAGATAAGAATGTAAAGAACAAAAAGCAATAAACATAGAAGTTTTTAGAATAGTGAAAGTTTCACATTTATATTTATTTGTGTTTTAATAAAAATAATTATTTAGAGTTAAAAGGTGGAATAATGTCTTTAGTGGAAAAGCAAATTTTTATTGCCTCTCATAGAGGTAAAGTGCAAATAGTTGACGTGTTTTTAAATAATACATTATACGATGAAACCTCACAAAAAACAGCTTGTGAGGTACATTACACACTCGTAGATGAGGTTGGTGTATTAGAGAAAAGTTTTGATAAAATAGAATTTTCTACTTATGTAGGATATTGGGATATAAATTTCATAAAAAAGTGTTTGACATAGTGAAAAATCTTATGTAGATTGTAATCCATGTAATGATGCATTAATAAATGAAGGTTTAAGGTTATGAGCAATCGTATAGTGATTTATGCCCCGTCCAATTTAGGTTATAAAAAAATTACATCCCGTACAATAGAAGAGGGGACTGTCTTACCCAAAAATTACTTCTACACCGAGGAGGAAGCGGTTAACGAGTATGACAGACGTAAAAAAGAATGTGAGGAAGAAAGAAAACACTTTGAAAATTCTTTTTTATTCGAGGCAAAAGAAGCAGAAGAAAAAATAAACCAAGTTTTAAAAAATACAGGTTTTGATTTAGACTTTTGTTATGATGGGGATAGCCAAGGCATACACTCAGAAAAACTATATATCAGTAAGACTATAGCGGGTAAGTATCATCATTATTTTGAATATGAATTAAAATAAAGTTTGACAAATAAAAACATGTAGTTTAGTGTTAGCACTCATTCAATAAATAAGGTTTACAAATGGAACTCGAAAAACTTTTAAACATACTACTTTACATTGGTTTTGTGTGTGGTATGGTAACGACTCTTCACTTAGTTTTAGTTAATTTATAAAAGGTAACAAATTATGGTACAAGGTTTAATTCTATTCTCTGATAGTTCACGCGGTATAACTATTCCACAATTTTTCGCTAAATCAGTACAGCGTAATTATGTTTATGGCATTAATGAAGAGGATCTGGATTGGTTTTTATCTAATGACGTTGATCATATAGAATACTGGGATCGGTGGGATGAAATATTAAACAATTGTTACATACAAGACCATGATAATAATACATGGTATTTATCCCAAGACGGCGACCTATGGTTATTTAATGAAGAAGCAATGACTGAAGAAGAAAAAGAAAACTTTTTTGGTCAATTTTAATAAAAACCTATTGACAGGGTGAAAACTTTAGTGATAACATTTGCACTGTCATCTAGACAAACAAATTAATTTTTTAAAAGGTAAATAAATTATGCAAAACTTAACTTTTAGTGATTACTATACAGAATGCGAAAACACGGCTTCATTGATTGTTGAGCAAGCGATTGACGATCTTCAGCGTGAAAATGAGGAAGTAACAGAAGACGCGGTTGAGGAAAAAATACACGATTATATTCTACATGAGACGATAGATTCTCATGAATATGTCACCTATAATTATTATCATTTGCCGATCTTACAAATTAGTTCTAATGATGATTATATGATAGAAAATATGGGGTCAGATTGTTTAATGCATGAATTGAAAAATAATGGTCTAAGTGGTTTACATATGGCTTTAACTTTCTGGACTTTTTATGCGGATGTTAGCGAGTATCTAGCGGATGAAATAAACAAACAACTGGAAAAGTTAAAAGAAGGAAACGAAAATGTATAACTCGAGAATCTTTGATCGCAAAAGTGACTTTTTAAGCAAGTCAGAAAGAAAACATATTAAGCAGGAACGCAACAAAAGAAGAAGTAAGTTTAACAGGTACGATCTAGCATAAGGCTTTTAACACTAGGTTATTGACTTCTTTCAGCTTAATATCCTAGAATTAAGAGCCTTAGAAAGTCTCTTATTTTTGAAATGAAGTTTTAACTATAGGCACTTGTTGCAGCTAGTGCCTATTATTAAAATTTTATAAATCGGCAATAATACCACAATTTGAAAACTATGGTGAAAATATGGTTACAATTCTATTTACTAATTGTGCAATAACAGTAAAGTCAGATATTAACGGCTGGACTTATTCCAGTTTAATTAACACACTTGATAAATTAATCGGCTTAACGGATCTTACTGATCCCGTAGTAATGGTAAAGTGTGGTAACATTAAAACATTAACACGTAAGTTAATGGAACAAGGTTTAATAGTTAACGAACGCCCTAGAAAATGCATTTATTAACGGGATTGTCAAAAGATTAAAATTCACAAACTGATTTAGATTACATTTAAGAAGTGTAGCCTATTATTAAAATTTTATTAATTGGCAATAATGCCACAATTAAACTATGGTGAAAATATGTTTTTTATTGTTACACGTGAAAATGAGGACGGCTCTTTTGATAACGCAGGGATGATCAATCGCTTTTCTACTAGTTACTACGGAACTGTAAAAGGTCTAGTTAAACATATTATAAGTGATAACTGGAAAAAATCAGGCTTCAGACTTGAAGTGTTCCGTAATCAATACGATACTAGGCTAGTAGATACATTGTACTTTAAAGCGGGGGAGGTATTATAACAATGACTTCACTATCAGAACAAATCAGAGCTATAAAAACAGCTAATCAATTGAACAAATTTATCGACACGTTAAATCTAACAAAAGTCGAATGCTTAAAATATAATTCCCTATATTGGCTATATGTAGGGGATGACTTTGCCCAGCTTAGCGTTAACCATGGTCACGCATCAAAATTCGAGTACACCAGGCGTTACATTGATTCAGACGGTAAAATGGTAGTAATAGGCACTAGTGAGGCTTTATTTAATAAGCAAGGATTAAATAAGATTTTAGACTCACTCAATAAACGTATAGATGGATTTTACAATGCTTAAACTAATCAAAAAAATCAAAGTTCAAAACGAAATAGACACTATCAAAAAAGAGACTAGAAAAGATTGCAACAATCTACTGTTAAAAATGGCGTTGGTAGATACATTACATTACATGTATAGTGAGAAGGTTGGGGATAGCATGATTAAGAATAACTTTAAACAATTGTGTGCTTTTCTGGAGGTTGGCGTATATAAATTCATTCATCTAACTATAGAGGTATACTTGCATAATGACGGTACAAAAAGTGCAAGGATTATTAGTGAGGAAAAACTTTAAAATTATTTTATTTTAGTTGTTGACAGTTAAAACGAGTGTCTGTATTGTGGGCACTCATTCAATAAATAAGGTTTTAAATTATGAGTAATTCAATTGACGTATACGGTTCTTTCTCTGAATGTTGCGACATCTCAGTCGCCGGTACGTATAAAAACGGTTGGGAATTTGAGGACATTGTAGACAATAGCTTCTTATCTAGAAAAGAAGCATTGAAGTCTATAAAAGACTGGGCAAAACGTGAACAAGTAGGACTTGACGAAATTTGTTTCTTTTAATAATTGTCTTTTCTAATAGAGTCCTGTATTATCGGGACTCTATCAAAAAGCTAATTATTTCTAACAAGGTGATATCATGAACAATTCACAACTATTCAAGCAAGCGCATTCAGTGGCACGTCAAACAGTTAAGCAGGTGGGCGATTATCAAATTGCTTTCACACTAGCATTGCGTGAATTGATAGCGGAAAATAAAAAGCCTAATTACAAAACTATTTCTATCAATGTTTTAGATTCTGAGTCTATCGCAACAAATAGCGCAATCCTGTCAGCTATTATTTTAACAGTTTTATTGTTCACAACGTTGTCACTTTTCGCGCCAATTATCGGGGCATTAGTTGGTTGTATTACATGGCTTGCCACTATCTTATTGTTAGAGTTATCACAATGGGCAATGTTCAAAGCGTTATCATTTTTCTATGTTGATAACACTCAGTTTGAAGATGCAATTAACGATAGAAAAGTTTTCATTATTGAATAGCAATAAATTTAAAATAAAGTTTGACATAGTGGACGCTAATCAATAGTATTCGCTATGCACTCTTTATTAATTCTAATTTATAGGTGATTTATGTCTAATCTTCACTCTTCTATCGTTAAAACTTGTTTCTCACTTGCTAAATTCAATAACGGTTTATTCAAGTCTGAAAAACAAGGTAAATTTTTGTCTTCACTTGGTATTACTATTAGCTCTACTCAAAACCACAATCTAGGTTATGAATACAATTTTAAAACTTGTGGTACTACATACTGGACTATTTACCTTGACGCTAAAGGCGTGAATAAAATCACTAAGGAAAATTCAAAAGGCTTGACTGTGCACTTTGAAAGAGAAGAAGGCAGCGCATACCAGAATAAACAAGACATTAAAAAGGCGGCATTGGAAAAATACTTACCACTTTATAAGATGACAGAAGACAAGTGTCATAAAATATCAGACCGTGAATTTGAGTTAGAAGACAAGGCAGGAGAAACGTATTACACTGACTACGTATTGAAGCTTATTCAATCTGAAGCGTTCAAATCGTTAGATGAACAAACTAGGATTGAGAAAGTGGAAGATCTAACCGATAGAATAAAACGCATTATGAATCTAGCGAAAAAGAATAGTATCCGTTTAAATTGTAAATATAAGTTTTATTCTCGTATATCTGAACAGTACAGAATGCTTACCTATCCTATTATTAAATAGCCATTTAGAAGCCTTGTAACACTCTAAAATAAAGCACCTAATAGAGGTGCTTTTTTATTGCTTGCAATAAATGAGGACATCTTACAAGGATTAAGACAACCGTTATAGCGGCATACAAGCACCGCTACGGCCTTTAAAACTTACACCTAACACAATGGCATACCTTAACGTTTTAAACGTTATCACGGGCTTTACAGGAACTGTAATGGCTATATCTGTGTTAGGAGTGTTAACCTTTAAAGATTGTATCTTAATAACTACGTTATTAGAGTATCTCTTATTAATTACATTAATAGATTAGAACGTTAACAATTAATTGTTAATTTGTACCTTTATAGTTTTGTAACCTTGTTAACCCTAGTGATACTTTGAAGCATTCTTGTGTTAGCTTGCTAACCAATTTGATTCCCTCCCTTGCAAGTACCTTGCCACTTTGTTCCTTTATAGATTGCCCCCTAATAACGTAGTTATTAAAATTAATCCTTTATTATGTATTAAACTAGAAATCTTCCATCACAGGGTACTAAAAAGGTATCATTTTAACGTAGTGAAGAGTTCTCACTTATACCAATACACTTGTTTAAGTTGTACCTTAATAAGCTTACAATGCTATAGAGAGCCTCTGAGAGGGGATATCTTTAGATACTACTCTTGGCATACTATATGCTTAAAGAAATATATGGTATAGAATATGCTATAGCAATAACCTTGCCAGAGTGTACAATTTTGAAAGATTATTCTTTTATATGTATATAAGGATTTTTTTCACTTAGAAGGTACTAAAAAGGTATCATTTTCATAAAGGAATACTTATGCAAAAATATTGCATATTCATTCAAGGATACTATGTTGGGTAGGTATGCATGTTAAGCGGGTAAGTATTCAATAGGGAAAAGCTATCAATATTTGAGAATTACAAATGTAATCTATACGGGAAAAAGTCCTACCTTAAACACCCAATCACATGAATCCTCATGAACCTACATATTTTAGGATATTCTTTTTGAAGTTAATCTAATAAAAGGTGATATTTTGTATATAAAAATGTTGGAAAAATACTAATTTTTTAAGAGTACATATGTATAAGGTATATTTCTGTAAAGTAGATATATTTCAATAGGTTACACTAAATAAATAGATATTTTAGGAGAGGTAGATATTTTGTAAGATATTGATATTTCTGAGGTTATAGATTTTGTAGGTTAATGTATGTTTTTGAGAGGTTACTACTTGTTGTACGTAATACTAAGTATTGTAAAGGGTAGAACCCATCGTAGGACGCTCTGTACGGCACGTACAAGGGTTTTATCTGTAAAGTTACCCTGTTGTATAGCCTTGTTATATAATCTCCACTAAATCGCTTACAGAGCTTCTGAGGATTAAGTAGGGTTTCTCGTCAGAACTACTTGACATGGGACAAAACTGTATGCTACTATAGAGGTAATGTCTTAATAAATTAACAGGAGTTTTATATGAAGAATTATGTTGTGTACTTTGCTTTCTTAGGTGGTGAGTTGGTCTATATTGGGAAAGGTTTTAAGGGAAGGGAATTTCACTTGACTACTGGAACGTCTCATGTCTACGAAGCTAATAAGGCGCATTTTGAAGGGAAGACTTTAGAAGTGAAAAGTATTAGCTTGTCTAAGCAAGAGGAATCTGATTTAGAAATAGAAAAGACTCTTATACAGGCTTTTAATCCTCCTTGGAACAAACAACACTCATCCGAGGGAAAATACTTCCAGTACAAGAGTGTGTCTCAGAAAGAGGATGTTAATACCTTGCTGGTTGAGGAGATACGAAGTTTAATAGAGTATAATAAATCTATAGAGATTCAGTTGATTAGTGAAATTGATTGTAGAAAATTATATGAGAGTAAGTTTGAGAATGTGAATAAATCGGTGCATGATTTGGAAGTAATGAAGAGGGGTATAGGCTCTATGAGTAAGAAAGAATATATGGAAGTTCTTAGGTGTAGTGGTTATACTCAAGTAGAGTGTATGGATATTTTAGGTATATCACTGAGTACTGCTAAGAGATGGGATAAGAAGATTAAACTAAAAAACCCACTAAATTGATTAGAGAGCTTCTCAGAGAGAGGGAGGGTTTCTTGGTAAGATAGGGAGTGTTATGGTTAATGCTCCTCCCTAATCCTATCCTCAAGTAGCTGCTTTAAACCACAACCTCAATACGTAGTGTCATTATGCACCGCTTCTACCCAAGATGCAATCTCATTACTGTATTCCTTTGAATCAGGGAAAACTTTCTTAATGTGATTGAGGATTTCTTGTTTGTACATGCAGATATCTAAGATTGTTGTCATAGGTTCTCCTTTCTATACCCATTGTTATAAAGAAGTTTTATCAAGACTTCGTAATCCGCAGAGTTTAAGTTGTAGGGTATATGTTTATCATCGTCAAACAACTCTGTTAATTCTTCTTCAAATATTTCATACTCGCTTCTGTGTTTACGTACATCTTCTAATCTTGCATAAAGGTAAGACTGTGTATCAACCCAATTTCTCCATATAATCCCTTCAGCATCATACCCTACACATTTAACCCTAGCCCATCTATCTCCTAATACGTTGCTAGTAAGGAACACTTCACAGTATTCACCTATATCTGGTTGATAATTATTTGTCATTATGTTTCCCTCCACCTCTAATATTATCTCTGTTAATGTAAGCCTCTGTAGCAGAATTAATATTCTCCACTAATTTCCTACCTTTGTCTGTTAACACTATACCTTGATCAATTACCCCTATCAACCCCTTAATCTCTAATATGCTTCTATCTCCTGTATGCACTTGTAAGGGAAGTGTTTTATCAGGGTATAGTGTTTTAATAATACTAACTTGTGTACGAGATAGACTCATAATTACCCTTCACCCGACATCTTATCATAAAGATATGTCTCTCTATCTATGTACATATTACTATCCTCTGTAAGTTCTTCTAACAAAGCTTTACTAGTTTTTATCTGTGATAATACATACTCTATTGAACGCTCCTTGTAACGTATTTCTCTTTGCAATACTCTCTTCATCTTATCAAGGTTCTTCTTAGCTCCTTTACGAATATAGAAGTTACCTCCCATACTGTTAGGATGGCTAAGGTCTACACAATCCTCATCTAAGTAGTATGCTCTTTGTCTAGGGTCTGCTTCTATTAAGTCATTCATATTACCTACATAGGTGAGGTCTAACATTTCTAATGCTTTCTCTTTAGAGAAGAACTTATTGTTACTTGTGTTTCCCCAGTATGTGTCTACAAGGTAATCCTCATCAACAATACCGATCTTACTGCAACACCAATATAATGTGCCAGAGCTTATTTTGTGTTGTCTCTTGTCATATTCATTATCATTCCAAGACCATCTGTATATGTCACCGTTTTTCCAACTAATCATAAAACCTCCACTTCCTTAATCATTAAATGCGCAACTTCTTTGTCAGCAAGTTCACTGTGTAAATCCTCTTGATAGTGCATAACTAATTGACCTGCATCATCAAGATTATGATAACGTTCTACTAATTTCCCCTCACTTTCAGATACACATACTAAATATTCCCACTCATACCAGTCATAACTATAACTAAATAAACCTTTCATAATCTAATCCTCCCAATTAACTGTATATCCAGTGTCAATACCTTTAAGCTTGTACACCTCTTCTTGGAGTTGCTCTTTTATATTCTAATTCCCTCTCAAGTTCCTTTATACGTGCATTAGCTTGTTCAGTTGCCCATATTTCAGTCATCTTCTTTCTGAATACTTGCAAAGGGGTACTACCATTCCAATCACAAGTTATGCTACCATGACAGAAGTTATTGTCAGTGTAACCATCAAACACTTGTTGCATTACATATTATATGACTTCATCTCTGCATGATAATGCTTCATAGAACTCTAACACTTCCTCTCTTGACATAGAGTAGAATAGTTCGTGATGGTCGTCAATAGTTATTGTTACTTTTGCATCATGTATTTTCATAGGTATTCCCATCTCTTAATTGTTGATAAACTCATCTCTAGCATATCAGCTACTACTTTCTGTGTAAACCCCTTACTACGAAGTAATTTAGCTTTCTCTTTATTAGGTAGTTCTTCCATGCCAGTGATTTCTTTAAGTGTAGATATGTCACTACTCTGTAACTCTACCTTACCTTCTAAGTATATACTGTTGTTTTCCAGTATGTCAACCTTTTCTTCTAGCCCTGCCAAGGTTTCATGAAGAGTTACTCCTTTGGAGAGTTCATTGAGTTGATTGTTTAGTGTAGATGCTTTCTTGATGGCTGTTCTAGGCAGTGTACCCTTCTTAGACATGTCTTTTTGCTTATTGTGTAGCTCAGTATGTTCTTCTTGAGATATGCCCTTAGAGAGCCTTACAGGAGCATTGTCATCGAAGTATTTCACTACATCCTTGCCATAGTAATATCCCCTACTAGCCATGTCCTTAACATCCTCTACTTTCTCTCCGTGAATAGGGGCAATCTCTGTGTAGGCATCAATAGGCTTACCTCCTTGCCCTAAGATATAAGCATAAGCACTCTTAGCTAAGTCTAATGTGATATACCTCTTAGGTTCATATCCTTCTTTAGATTGTTCTACTGCTTGTACACGTTTCCTATTTACCTTAGCTTGTGCTTCAATATCATTCCTTGTGTAGAATCCATAGTGTATCATTAACTCTGTGAATTTATCTCCTATGATTTTCATTCTAAGGGAATGATCTATGTCTTTAGAGACAAGGGAGCATGCCTCTTTGTATATGTCGTCTGATGTTTTGTCTGTCACCCTTCCACCCTCTTAATTGTGAACACTTCATAAGGGTCTAAGCTAAAAGACCTCTCTAAAGTTGATACCTTGTATTCAGAATATTCTAAAGTGTCGTATTCCTCTACAAATTTATGTTGTGTGTAAAGAGAGTGACACCACACTTCGTATTTAGTCACACCTTATCCTCTTCTAATGGATGTTTCAAACCTGTAATCCCTATCTTAGCGCGTTCTATTGAAATACAGTCTGCTATGAAGTCACAAGATTGCCAATCTCTCATTTCCATACACTGTATGTATTTCTCTTTGTATTCTTCAATACTTTTTAGTATCTTACTTTTATCTTCCTCTTGCATGTAGTACGTCATAATACCTCCTCTAAAACTAGACCTCTGCGATGGCAAGCTCCTTTAAGTTCTTCTAATGTGAAACCCTCATAAGGGTTGAAGTCTGGTAAAGAGTCTAACTCACCATCTACAATGTCGTCAAGAAGTATTTGTGAATAGAGGTCAAACATATCTAAGGCACTGCCATTCTGATTCCAACCTACTGCATTGTAACACTCAAAGAGCAACCCACTGCAACAAGGGCAATCTTCGTTCCCGTCATACCAAGAGTCATCTGTGTATTTGTATACTTTCATCCATTCAATTCCTTCATAACATCTACTCCATTAAATTCCTTCCAAAACTTATCTTGTCCCGCGATATACAATACAGCGTCTTGTTCTGATAAAGTGTCTCTATTGTCTTTTCCAAAGTAAGCGTCTGAATATCCGAGCTTGTAGAGTTGTTCATCTTTATAGTTGTTATGATGTGACATTACTGAACTCCTTATTATGCTTGTGCCAGTCGGATATTAGGCCAAATAGTGTGTCTTCTATCTTAACGTAATCAGGTTTATTTGGCAACACAGATTGCTTCGCCATAAGTTCTACCCTGTACATCAAATATTCTAACATAGGTTTAACCTCAGTAGTCCAATCCATTTGCCCTCCCTTAACTCTAAGAATTAAATATCGAACAGAGCTAGGTAACACTACATCCATTTTTCCTTTAAGTAGTGCTGTCTCTAATTGATACCCTGCCCTAAAAGCATGTGACACTGCTTTCCAATCAATACCTTCGTTATCCATAGCCAGTTTTGCTCTGTTTCCGTACTTGTTAATCTCAGATGAAATCCTTTCATAAAATTCTTTTAAGTAGGTAGTCCACTGATGTTTCTTGCCCAGTACCTCATAATGATCATCTTCTTTTTTAAGAAACTCATCTGTAGGCAGTGACTCCATAAAATCCATTAACCTAGAAGGACTGTCGTTGAGGTTGTAATCACACACCTTAAGGTGCTTTTTAACCTTGTGTAAACTATCTAGCCTACTACCTTTAATTCCGTACTTAGCTGCTTGCCTACTGCAGTACCCAAAGTACGCTTTCATATCTTTATGAATAAATAGATCATAAAATTCATTACGCAGTCTATACACAGGGTGGTTAGTCTCTTGTGCTAATTCACTAGTAATCATATTGCCATAGTCGTCATAATAAGTTACAGCTTCTTCTGGGGCGAATAACATATCAAATGTCACCATCTCACCTTTAGACAACAATTGCACAAACTTTTGGATACTGTACACCTCATAATCTGTATCTTCTGACGTATTTTTCTCATTACTCTTGTTAGTAGAGTAATCAATAGAGTCTTTAACTTTACCTAACATCATAGATTTAAGGTCAGGCATGTAGATACCTTTAAAATCTAAATCTGATTCAGGTGTATTTAGTTTGTATAGATGGCTCCCATGTACAAACTTTGCCAATAACTTACCTTGCATAATTCATCTCCTCCCACACAGTGAAATCCCTAATATTAGTCCATTCCTTAGCTTCCTCCGCTTTAATACGTAGGCTTTCAGAAACTGTGTATTCTTTGTTAGTGTCAAGCCATAGAATGTATTCAGGGTCTAAGTCAGCAACCTCTCCACAGGTTTTACTTACGTGTTTTCCAAAAGTTAAAAACGTGTTTCTGTAAAGTATAAAATCTTTAGTCACAATCTTTTTGAATTTTTTCATTATATACCCCTATTTACCGTGATTTTCTGAATATCCAGCGCCTTCTTTATTAAGACGAGTAATAGCTTCTTTCCTAGCCTTACAAGCAAGGTCGAATGCCTCTTTTTTGCCATATTTTCTTATAGAAAAATATCTAGTCTGCCATTTACCATCTAATTCCGACCAAGCTGCAACGTACCCTTTAATTTTACCACTTTCTTTGCGAAGAGATACCCCTGTAAACCCTGTAGTATTATTTTTACTTTTTCTTTTATTCCTTGCTTGCTTCTCTTTCAAAACCCAAGTACAGTTATCGGGGTGATATCCCTTGTTTACGTCTGCTCTTTCTATTGAATAATTTTCGTTAGGTCTCCTCCCCATATCATATATAAACTGCTCAAAAGAGTTTTTCCAACCTTCATACATATCAATACCTCTGCCCCCGTAATCAACATAACCTTTGTCATTTTTATTGTAGCATCTTCCTTTTATACTGCTCCATATGTAGTATTCAGAAGCGTGGGACATACCGTGTGTAGCTCTTCTCTTACTCATAAGTTCTTTTTGTAGGCAGCCACAACTTCTTGTCTGACCACTTACTAAACTGTAAGCCACTACCTCTACTTTGTTACCGCAGGTACATTCACATAAGTATTTAGTATTACGGTTACTATCACTCCCTATAAATTCTATTACTTTTAGTCTGCCGAAAGTTTCTCCTTCGTGATTTACAAATTTACCCATTTCTTAAACTCCTGTAAAACCTTTTAAATTTCTTGAAAGTCCTTGTATTCTCCTTATTTATCAGTCAGTAAATACTATATCTATGTTACCTGTTTCATCACACACTAATTGCATCTTAGATATATCTACGTCATCGACAATATCTCTATTTGATTTAAAACTTTTAATAATACGTTCTTCTAAATCCTCTTCAAAATCTTTTACAATTTCTTGGAAAGCTTTATTTTTTCTAACTGTATTACGCCAGTCTTTCTCTTTTAAAAATGTACCATACTGAAGTAAGGTATCTACAGCGTCTTTAGGGTCGGAGGTTATCTTAATTATATCAGCTTGAGTTTCATCCCAACAGTAGTATAAATCTATAGTTTCAATTCCTAACACTTTCTTAAACTCTGTAGTGATGAAATTTCCCATCCAATCTTCCCAGCCTTCGGTTTTCTGTAGGTCGGATTCGTACATGTTCATTCTCCTTAGTTGTTCATAAAAATTGTACACCCTTAAAAAGTGAACGTCAAGTGTTATTTTTCCTAAGTCCTCTATAAAATTGCTTAACGTCTTTATGTACTATTACATCATTATAAGTAGGTTCTTTCACAAATGCAATACTTTTTAAATCTTTAACTCTAGACAGAGCTACATACAATTGTCCGTGACTAAATGCCCCTTTCCCTATATCAATTGCAACATTATTTAAAGTTTGTCCTTGGCTAACGTGTACAGATTGCGCATAAGCCAATTCTAAAGGTATCTGTGTAAACTTGCTGACAACTTCCTTCTCTAAGTTACCAAGTTTGTTACGGTAGTTATATTTTTCCCATGTGTTAGGTAGTACTGTAACCTCCCTACCATTATGTTTCTTAACACGAACCATAACCTTATCTACATAAGTTACTATGCCCTTCTCCCCGTTGACGTATTCTCCGTTCTCATCATTAGCCTTAAACATTACTCTCGCTCCTTCTCGGAGTTCCACCTTATGCCCTACCGTGGAGTCAGCCCACTTATCTTCTGTCAGTATATTTTCGATACGTGCTTGGTAGGTGAATATAGGAGTCTCTAACCTCTTAAAGTATTTCCTATTGTACTTCCTTACATCTGCCTTGTAGTTACATAACACAGTAACATCTTCATTAGGTACGTAAGGAGTAGATTCTTTAATTATTGCGTCAAGTGCAAATTTGTAATTTTTATCTTTCTGGCGAATACTCGAAAGCATTTTAGCCTGTCTTTCATCTTGCTGTCTAAATACTTTAGTGAGTTCCACTAACTCAAACTGGAAAGCAGCACTCTTAAAACAGAAAGGAGATGAGTACTCACTGTAGTATGCTTCTTCCTCATAAGACGTGATAACTGGATCGATCTGGAAAAAATCACCAACCACGATTATTTGTAGACCGCCAAAGGGCTTATTGTTTCCCCTAACCATCTGTAATTTAGAGTTTATAAGTTCAAACATGTCCATACGTAGGCAGCTAATTTCATCTATCACTATGCGTTTTACAGGAGAATACACTCCAAATAAGTCTTTAGCCTTACGTGAAGCACTCATGAAGTCCTGTGCGGTAGGTACACCTAGCGGGAGTCCAAACGTCCTATGGCATGTGGTCCCTTTAATGTTTAAAGCAGCTATACCCGTAGGGGCACACAAAATTGTATTAGGATCTAGTATGTGGTCAATCACTACCGACTTTCCACAACCTGCCTCAGCGGTTAATAATACATTCTTCCCATCCCTAATTTTACTTAATGCCATCTCTTGTTCCTGCGAAAGTGTGATCCCCACATTCCCCTCCTTACAACTGTTTATCTTCATCAAAGACTATTTTCCAGAAGTCATCCCATCTACTTTTTACTAAAAAATACAATCCTATACAATTCCCTACTACACATCCTAAGAAGATTATCCCTACGATATACCACACTGCATTATCCATTACAACTCATCCTCAAAATTCATTATAAACTCATCTATGTCATCAAACAAGTCTTTCTCTTTATCAGTGTGTAAACTGTCATAAGGAAACTCTTGTGCAAGACGCTCTCTTAATTTATTAAGAATAACTCTAGCTTTATGCTTTGTCATAATACTTCCCTTCTAGTTTTGTAATCTCGTTAATATTATCCTCTATCCAAACCATAGCGTAGGAAGTCTCATCCCTCATACACTCATACACTGTTTGATAATCCCATCCCTTAAAGCAATCGTAATACTTACACAAAGCCTTAGCATGTTCAATCCTTTTAGAATGTTGTTCTTTCTCAGGGTATAATTGCACAGTAATCTCATGCCCTAGTATTTCCATATCTCTTTCTATGGAATCACTTCCAAAGAGTAATCTCAATGTGTTTATAATACTCTGCTTAAACTTAGCTTCATATAATTCTTGTGCAATAACTCCTGTAGAGTTAGTAAGCCCTCTTACAATCTTAATATAGAAAGGTGTATTGGTAGCTTGTACATTAATGGGTAGCTCATCTTTAATTAGTAATATAGGACATACAATGCTTAGGCCTGTCCACAAGATAATACTGAAAGTTAGTATGTAAAAAAGTTGCTCAATCATTGCCATTCTCCTTTAAATATTTAATCTCATCTTTTAGTTCTTCTATTTCTTCCTCTAGTGCGTATATCTTATAAAGAAGTTCTTCCTCTGCTCCCTCTTGCGCTTCTTCTATTTGATCGTCAATGAACTGTTGTAGTTCATATACTAAATCACTTACATCTGTAAAACTATATGTTGTCATATTGTCTCCTTTGAAGAAAGAGGGCTTTCGCCCTCTATAAAGAATTATTCGTAGAAAGTTACAGTACGTTCTTGAGGGAACACCTCGTATATATTCTCCATTTCAAGGTTCTCGTAACCAACATAACTGTAGTAGCTGTATTCTACACGGTAGTATCTACCTTTCCAAGAGAACACAGCATAGCAATCTTCTGAACCACCCTCACCGCCACCCTCTTGGGTAATATGCTTCGCATCTTTTGGTAGACTACCCCATCCGTCTACAAGGTTTTCCTCAAAGAGAAGATACAAGGTCATATCGGTATCGTAGTAATCTAATCCTTCTTCAATACCTGCATCTGCAATCTCTCTCAACAATTCTAGTGCTTTATCTTCACCTAAATACTTAGACATATATTTCTCCTCTAAATTTAACAGTTTTACTACTTTATCAAAATCCTCTTTACGAGGTCTTACAAAATGTTCTAAGTTTAAGACAATAAAATCTGTAGCCCATCCCTTAGTCAAATTTGTAATCGTTTTCTGTAGGGCAAGTGAGTATGCTTTCATCCAAGTCATACCTCTATCGAACCAGTATTGTTTAAGATACCAACGCTCTAAGGCTATAGCGGTTATTTCCTCTCTGAACATACTAATCTGTTCTACAAAATCTAGTTTATTAAACTTACTCTTATCAATCAACACCTGTTTACCATCTTTTAAACATTTAGTATAAGTAGGTGGCTCAGGATGTGTAATCAACTCATGAAGTAAGTCATGGTCATATTCATACTCTACGAAGTCATTAAAGAACATTTCTTTAGACTTGTCAAGATTTAAAAATGATTTATCTCCTAAATCTTCTTTCCACCAGTTGATTAACTCTTCGTAAAGGTCTGGTATAAGTTTACAACCTTTTTGTTTCAACACTAGTATATCTTTCTTGTGTTTCTGCCAAGAAGGATTACTCCAACCTAAGTGAGAACATTTAATAGTATACACCATATCAGGTGTGGCGTAGATAGAATTACTGCTGTATGTGAATAATAGTTCAAATAATGAAAATGGTACAGGCACAACGTCATATCCTTTATCCTTGTATTTGTCTGCTAAATCCAGAGGACACATCAAATCAACGTCTTTGCTACCTCTAAGCATTATACCATGTTTAGACAATGCTGTTGTACCTATAATTATCATATTGTCTCCTCAATTAATTGGTTTCTGATTCATATCTTCATTCATATCTCTAGCTAAATCCCAGTAAACAACCCCTTTCCTATCTACAAATACATCGAAAGATTGCGTCTCAAAAGGATTAGTTGGATTAATAATATCATAACGATAAAGGCTGTCAAGTCTTTTTGTACCTAATTGCCTAATTTGTATTGCTACTTGCTGCCCAGTCTTAAATGCTATGCCATTTTGCAAGGAATACTTCATAGCGATTAATTTATCTTGCATGTTATTGTCCATGAGATACTTTCTCCTCAGTGTCAATAATAATTTTATCAAAGCTTGCCCATAACTTGTCTTGACTAGTGGAATCCCCTGTACATTGATATACACTACCTGACCAAGATAAATCCTTTTCCATCATCATGTTTATGTAAAACATATCATTAAGGTCTTCCTCCCAATTATCCTCTAAATCTTTTAAGAGTTTGCCTACCTCAGAAAGTTTAATCTCGGACAGTGACAGTTGCCCATGACCATTGTAGAACTCTGTCTGATTCAACACTTGTTTCCATAAAGGGGTAGGCTCTTGATAAATATCCTCTTCTAAGATTTTTAACTTTCTATCTATCTCTGCTAGATGCTCATCTACCTTCTGTCTTAGGTAGAATACGTCTTCAGCTAAGTCTTGTCTGCAAGTATCTGTAATCATAATTTATTCTCCTCATTTAGTTTATTTAAAATATTCTCACAATACTCGTATGTGCCCTCACACACAAAGTTTTCACATATAATATCTGTATTAAAGAATTTGGCGTCTACGTAGGACATTACTTTGTATTTGTTTTCACTAGGCAATCCTGTAGCGATAATTTTGTGTTTTGGTTTATTCAATATCGACCTCCTCAATTTTAATTACTTGACAAGGAAAGTCGTCCTCTAGGTCTAACGGAAAGAATTTAATTTCACAAGTATCTTCCTCAAAGAATCTCTCTTGTCTCATTCTAGACATAAACCATTCTCTTTCCTCTGGGTCGTCAAAGTTGCACCATAAGTCTTCGTCAACTTCTATTAGTATTTCTGCTTTAAGGTATTTCATAGGTCAGTCTCCTCCTCCTCTGTCAATCTACCATAACAGTCATCTGCTAAGGTCGCATATTTACTTAATAATTCCTCTGTATCTTTTAACAGTCCCTCGTTTACTTTACCTGTAGCTAAGATGTGTAAGAATCTCAATTCATCGTATAACTGGTACAAAGCCTTATCCATAGTTTCTCCTCTTATAAAATTAAAGTCTGTAAAGCACCACTTTTTAAAATGATACCTTACAGACTTTGTGTTGTCAACTAATTATTTTAAATATCACCCTCATATAGTTTAGTGATAAATTTACTACCTTCAGAACGTCTATTCTCATCAGTATTCATCTTGACATAACCTACATGGTCATATTTGGCAAACCTTTGGTCGTTTTGTATATAAGTTACTCTTTCTATGAAGTCTTTAAAACCATCTTCTCGTTTCTTAACTGCATAGCGTTGCCTACTGTCGCCTAAGACTAGGTATTTAGTGCCTACACCACAACGCTCTAATAAGAGTTTAACAGTGTCAGGACTCATTAGCTGGCTCTCATCTATAATCACAACACTGTAATCGAATGTACTGCCTAAGAGGAAGTTAGGGATTGTCAATCTAATACGACCTGCTGCTTCATCAGCCTCCAATTTAGGTTTAGACATAAATTCTTGGAAGATGTATCTTGTAGTTTGAAGATGCGCGAGAAGTTTGTCTGACTCGGAACCAGAAAGATACCCTATCTGATCATCCCCTGTCTCACAAGGAGACTTAATAAAAATTATGTTATTGTACTCTTGAGATTTAATGGATTGCAGTGCTAAGTACAAGGAGATAGAAGTTTTACCACAACCACTAGGTGCATCTACAATAGTGAAAGTGTGCTGATTAAAACTATCAACTACAAAGTTTTGTTGCCCTGCAGGTTCAAACCAATCCATATTCCAATCATTGTCGAACTCTTTCTTCTTACGTTCTAATGCCAAATCCTCTATGCCCCTTTTTACACGTTGTTCGTGTTTATCAATTTTCTCTTTACGATTAGGTTTACGTTCTCTAGTCATTATTCACTGTCCCCTTCATCATCTTCACCTACCATCATAGCCACTAACTCACGTTTCGTCTTTTTGAGTAGTTCCTCTTTAGTAGGTAATCCTTGTGATTGTTCATCATAGAACTCTTCTTCAATAGATTTTCTATATTCAAACATTCTTTCTAATCGTTCTTTATGCTCAGAAATGTCATGGATATATAATGGAGTTCCCTTGAGTACATCAGTGAGTTCCTCATCGGTAAGAAATCCTTTGTAGACTTCCTCGTAGAAGGTTCGTATATCTCTGTCATGGAAATCTGTACTAGCTTTAATCTCAGGTGCTTTATTTGGAAAGTGTCCATACGTAGCTGTGTGTATCATTGTGTAAGCATAAGGTTCAATTCCTATACTATCCCCCGCTAAGAGTAGGACACTGCCACCAGAAGAAGCTACGGACTTATTAACAGTGTATACAGTGGCATTCGTCATTCTTAAAGCATTGTATACCGCTTTAGCAGTGTTTACACACCCACCATAACAGAAAACATTAAGCACAATCACCTCGTCCTCATGAGCCTCCTCACATACATTAAGTAACTTCTCAAACTGAGAAATGTCCTCTATGTGACGTGGAGTAGTGAAACAATGTTTCTCCCCAAGTGAACGCACTTTATAACTACAACCATTTTCTAATTTATCACTCATATCCAAAACTCCTTATTTTAACCAAATGTTCTACTTCCTCTCTAGGAGAGAGTTTACTTGTACCACAATACTCCTCTATATAGTAACATGCCTCTTCGTGTGTGTAACCTTCTTCAATCAATATCTTGTACATAATTTACTTTAAAACTCCCTGGCACAATTGCATCCATTACTATTACTTTCTCTAGTCCTACTACACACCATCGAAATATTTCTATTAACCACTCTCTTTCACAATCTTGTCTATTAACAGGGTCTACTATTACGAATCCTGTGGACTTTTCATACAGGAAGGCATTTACTATGTGGAAGCAATAATCTTTTCTCAAGTATTTAACTAGGGAGTTGACTCCTTCTGGTGTACACTCAAATGTAGGCATATTAAGTCTTGAGGCAAAGGGAAATTCTTGTCTGAAGTAATCGTCTTTACAAATCATCTTTGTCCTCTCTGCAACTCAATGCACCCCTTAACCAATCTAAATCCTTTCTATTAATGTCCTTAATTAAGAAATTACCACCAATATCTTCGTGAGAAATTACCATTCCATGTATTTTACAAATTTCTATAATCCTCTCTAGGAAAGCTTGTTCTCTTTTATTCATGTCTATCCCCTGACACTGCCACCTCAAAGAATTTACCCTTTAAACATTCTTCTAATGACACAATTCTGACTGAATCAGGGTAATTATCTAATAAACTATTAAGTGTGCCCATGTTATAAGCTCCTGTAACGCCCTCAGACAATAGATTACATTTATATGTACTACCACTATACCCTATAAAAGAAATCGTCTCAGAATCGCATACAGCTCGTTCTATGCCACTATTCATCCTCCAACTATCACTACCTAAATAACCTCCTGCCCAAGAACCAAATACTTTGTATATAATTTCATCTTCGTATTTAATTTCTAGGAGGGCAAACTTGTCTGGATTGTATATCATAAATATTCCTCCACATAAATATTATTCTCTCTACGGTAAGCCATCTCTTTACACATTGCTACATGTACATAAGGTTCGTAGTCTGAAACAGTCCACATGATTAATGATTGTAAGTGTTCATCAGAGATATTGCAAAGTTCAATTCTCTGAGGTTCATTTAGTCTATCACCTCCCTTAGTAAATACACGCCCCCATGTAAACTCCTGACGGTAGTTCTCCCAATCATTGTACATCTTATCAGCTTCTCTCTGATTTAGTCTTACAATGGCTTCTAGTTCGTTATACGAGGTGTCTAACCCTATCTTAGCGTACATCTCAAAGAGTTCCTCTAATTTGTTGCTATGTTGCATTATATTTCTCCTTTAAGTTCCCTACCTAAGAACATATTCTACCACAGGTTTGTTCCCTGTCAACTGTTTATTTTCAATTATTTTATTTAAGGGGTTTAGGTATTATTTTAAGTTTATTTGAAAATAGTAGTTGCAAAGTTTGAAAACTCGTGTATAATTAATCTTATACGGTAAAGAAATGTTTTTGTGTAAAGTCTTTCGACATTTCGCCTTAACGGGTCGTTCCACTAGAAAGCGTCAGTGGATAGCAATAGGACAGAAGATGGTCACTGTAACCTAATCATCGTATTAGGTCAATACACCTCTTAGGGAGTAGTTGCGATAGCCTGTAACGTGCTTAGACGTTATGAAAAGTACTCCTTTCCAGATAACTTAGCAGAGTCTGGCTAACAATCCCATGCCCTAATGTGTATGGTGGAAACCTCAAAATCTTGAACTCAAGAAGATAATCTCTTTATTAGATTCAAATTTTATGATGGCAGAACTAGTCCCTAGAGTTCACGTAAAACCGATTATAAGGTTTCCTTTTTAAGGTTGTGTTCTTTAGGGCAGTTTTGCCTAAAATTTGAATCTAAGAAGATAATCTATAAAGATGCAATCTTTTAAAGAGTAACCTTTAAAAGATATACTCTAACAACTACGTTGTTAAGAATCCTTCTAACTACTTGTCTGTCAAATATCTCTCTTACAAACGTGACAGTATAGGTTTGTATAAGGTCAGACTACCAACACACTAGTATTACGTATACCAATACAGTACTATATCAATATAATTCAATTAATTTACCATTATAATGAAATAGTTCTTGACTTGGTACAAAATCGATGATACTATATACTTGTAGACAATGAAAAATAAACAAGTAAACGAGGTTAGATATATGAGATGTGTAAGTTGTAATCGTATGCTAACGGACACTGAACGTATGTCTGTTAAGTATTACATTGATGAGGATACCCCACAGTTGTTAGTTAAGACAGATATTCCAGAGGACATGTGCCATAATTGTAAAGTGCAAAGTTTCACTACGGCGTATTACTCTAACAGAGAATATGCCTTTGAGGGATTAACCTCTGGGTTGTGTCCTTCAGCAGGATTTAGTGATAATTATTAAGGAAACATTATGAGTAGAGCAGAGACATTTTTAAGGTGCAGTAATTGCTTAGAAAAGCTTAATCTAATATGTGATAAGCTAGGGTATGATGACAGTGATAGAGAGGTAGTTGCAGAAGTGTTATTATTCCTTGAGATGGGGAAGCTTAAAGAGAAATCTAAAAAGATTGACTTCGATAAGGTTGTTAGAGATAGCAAGGAAAGAACTAAAGATAATCCTTTTTTACAAGACCCTTATGTAAATTTGAACTTATCCAAAGTGAAATTCTAATGATTTTATTAGATTAGGATTGTGTTTCTAAACTAAATTCCTAATTAGAACAATGGTTTAATAAAATTGATTAAAAAAGTGCTGTACAATCGAAAAAGTTGTGCTACAATATATACAGACACTAAAGAAAACTTAGTAAATAAATTTCCCTCTAACGCCATAATGGATTGCACAGATGTAGTCGGGCGAACCTTAGAGGATTTAATTAGGTAGTGTAAAACTTTAATAAGAACTACCTCCTTCCTAAAGACTCTCTCTTAAAGAGTCTCCCTGTTTAGCAGAGTCCATTCCCTCCTTCGGAGGGTAGTGCATAAATCTACCCTAGCTTGTGTTGTTTTCCTTCTCCTCCATGCAAGCTGCTCTGCTAACTTTCTTTCTATTTTACAAGCACCTCGCAAGTGTTGAAACAAGTAACACACAATAAGATTCTTTAAAAATAAACTTAACTATTAGATGGGTTTATATCTTACTTGTCCCTGTTGCGAACTGACAGTTAAGTTTATTTTTAAAGGAATTTTTATTTTGACTATATCTAAAGAACTATTTAACTATGTTTTAAATAATACTAATGTAAAAGAAGATACTGGTTGTTGGGAATACCAAGGTAATATCAGTAAGACAGGTTATGGATTTGCTTCGTTGAACAGAGAAAAATCTTCAGCACATAGAGCGGTTTACCAGTTTCTGTACAGGAAAGTTAGTTTACCTTATATGCTTTGTCATATATGTAATAACCCAAAGTGCTGTAATCCTGACCACTTGTACGAAGGCACTGCAAGAGAAAATGAAAGAGACTCTATACTTGCGGGTACTAGTCTATTTTACAACATAGACCAACGAGGTGAGAACAACATCTCTTCTAAGTTGACTCAAGATATAGTAATAAAAGCAAGAAAATTGGCGGAGGAAGGCCACACCCATAATTACATATCTCAACGGCTTGGGGTAATTAGGCGAACATTGTCTAGGGCTATTACAGGACAATCTTGGTCTAATTTGAATGACATCCAACACCCTGTTACTTATAACAGCACTAAAGGTAGTTCCCCTTACAAAGGCGTTAAAATCAACAAGGCTAGAGGTAAAGAAGGGGAACTTAGATACGTAGCAAGAATAGGATATAAAGGTATTAGGTTTTATATCGGTGGATTTTTGAGTGAAGAAGAAGCTGCACAGCGGTATGACTATTGTTACCAGTGTATCAACGAAACCAACACCTGCCCGAACGGTACAACAGAGGACGTACTCGCTACTATACAAAAAGATACCAAACTAAATAGACGTTTAAAAGACTTCGTTATAAAGGCGGATAACAATGCCAACAAAGAATAAGACCAACGTGGGTGGCAGACCTCGTGGGTCTAGGAACAAATTAAATGCCTCTGATGAGATTAAGAAAGCTCTCAACAGAGGAACAGGCTTAGTGGAGCTTAAAGAATTTTTATGGGGTATGATGCAAGACCCTAAAGTATCAGAAATGCAAAAGGCAAAGTTCACACAGATGTATTTAGATGTGATGAAGTATATTCACACAGAGAACCTTAAAATAGAGAACCCTAAAGAAGATGGTTCTTCTAAAGAATCTAAAGAGATTCATGAAGAGGAGAATACAGATAACACTCCTGCAAAGAGTGACAAGGTTGCAAGGTTGTCTTTTGGAAGTAAATAACCTTGCTTATAACAAGTGAGAGGACAAATTATGCAACTTCAAGATTTCAATAGTGTTACAGAAGCAAGAGAATATTCCTACAAAGTTTATCGTAAAATTGGCGGCAATGAGGCTAGGCAATTCTTTGGCATTATGGGTGTCCTAGACGGGCTAGAGGATAGCAAAGATTCTACAACTTCCGTACAAGTTATCCCTAACATACCTACTACACTAGGAGCTATATGCAGGACTGTGTTACAGACTATGTTAAACGGACAATTTGCAACAGACCCTACTACAGAAGATGGCGCTTTGAATAGGGCAGCATCCCAAGTGTTAGTAAATAATAATGTATTTAGTGTCACTCTTAATCAGGAGTTCTTTAAGAGGTCTGAATCTTTAGTATATCCTTTCGAGAATGTTTCTGAGTATGATTGGAAACGCGCAAAGGGTTTACCGATTACACAGAAGGAAGTTGTACCAGTAAACGGTTATATAAAAATCACACTAACACAAGACGTAGAGCAGCACAGACCACAAGTATATGTTGATATTCAAGGCATAAAGCAGCGCATCACAGGGTTCGGTGTAGTCGATAAAGCAGGTGATTATCTTGCGCAAGTGCCGCGTGGGTATGCGAGTTTTTACGTCGATGACGCTTACGGTGTGATTGCGTAATGGCGTATTATTTAGCGTTTGATGGGGTTAATGACTATGTACGCCTACCCTTCACACGACCCGACAACATGGAGATAAATCTTCGCATTGTCGCGCCGCCACAACTCGATAGACGGTTTCTTTCATGGGCGAAAGACACCTCAACTTCGTTCATGGGTATAGGCTCAGGTAATACATCTGGCACGCAAACTAAGCTGAGAAAATTTGGTGGCGGTGGTTCAAATTTAACGGGTGCGGCTGACGTATTCGACGGTAATCCGCACGATATAAAGATAAAAATAACCGATAACCTTCTGGAAATATTTGTTGACGGTGGCGTTTCGCCCGATATATCAACAACAATATTTAGCAACGCTACCTCTAGCTACGCAATATGGACAATTGGCGCAGTAGTAAGAAAATCAAACCTTGCAGTTTCATCCGCTTGCGAAATGGATTTATATTCGTTTAATTTTGAGGATCAGGATGTAGGCGCAAGCGACACAAGAAACTACGACCCAAGCGCATCAAACGGAACAGGGCAAATACTACCCGACACAGAAGGCAACAACGACGGTACACTTGTAAACTTTCCCACAGACGATAGCCAGTGGATATTCTATGACGATGGTGGCTCAGTAGACTACACTATAACTCTCGATTCAGGAAATTACTCTTTAACAGGTAACTCCTTAGCACTACTTAGTGATAGAAACATTTCCTTAGAGAATGGTAGCTATAGTCTTACAGGTACAGACTTAAACTTAGCAGTACAACGCTCTATAAGCTTATCTGATGGCATTTACTCTAAACAAGGTACAAACACTAACTTAGTATTAGAACGTCTCTTAGGGTTAGATACAGTGGGCTACACTAATGTAGGTAATGCTTTAGGACTTTTAGCTGTTAGAAGTTTACCACTAGAACAAGGTTTTTACTCAAAAGATGGGTCTTTATTAAGTTTATTCCTTAATAGGACTATCGCCCTAGAACAAGGAGACTACTCTTATCTTGGCAGTGACATAAACCTCCAGTACGGGCAAGAGTTCAGGTTATCCTTAGAACAGGGTACATACTCCTTACAAGGCACTGAGACAGGACTTCTAAAAGATTACATCCTACCTTTAGAAACTAAATCCTACAGTTACGCTCCTGAAAACATATCTCTATTGGCAAATAGAAAGATTAACACTGAATCAGGTGATTATTCTTATACAGGGTCTCCTATCAATTTCATTTATGAAGCAGGAGGTATCACGTATACGTTGTCGATTGATTCAGGAAGTTATTCTTTAACAGGACAACCTCTTAATCTTCTAGCTAATCGTAGACTACCAATAGATTTTGGTGAATACACTTACGAAGGGGTTGATTCAGACATACTCTACAATAGAGTAGTTGCCTTAGATAGTGGCGTATACACAAGTGCTGGTACAGATACAGGGTTAAGAGTTAACAGAAGATTAGTATTTCAAAACGGAAACTACTCTCTACAAGGTACTCCTATTACTTTATCCTATACAGGGGAAGTGTTAGCAATGCTAGAGGGATACAGACTCTCTTATAAGAAACACCCTATAAAACAACTTAAATATAAACCATATAACATTACTGCAAGGTACAATTAATAATGGCTACATACACTAAATATGAATCAGGCATTAAGCATTTGGCTACGGATATTAACTGTGCCACAGATACTTTTAAGATTGCCCTAACAAACACAGCACCTAATGTAGGTACACATGAGTTCTTAGCAGACGCTACCGAGATTACTGCTGGAAACGGCTATTCTGCTGGAGGCGTAACTATAGGAACTACTTCCTCTGAAACAGGAGGTACATTCTCTCTTACTCCTTCAGGTGATGTTGTTATTACAGCTTCAGGTGGTACAATTGGTGCATTCCGATACGCCGTATTCTACTCAGACACCCCTACAAATGATCCCCTACTATCAAGCTTTGACTATGGTTCAAGTATTACACTAAACGATGGTGAAAGTCTTACAATTGATGTAGGTACTACACTATTCACATTGAGTTAATTATATGCTTCAAAATGTAATTATGAAAGGCAGAGATAACCCTGTCGAGATTTCATTCTCCTTTGATGAAGGAGACTTTAAGGAATTAGGTCTTAACACATTCTCTGAGATAAAGGTTACATTAGGAAGCAATATATACTCTACTATTGATAACTCTTCTCAAGTGTTCGTATCTAATAATACAGACCTTACGATTAACGTAGGTGGAGATGAGAGCCTTGAGAAAGGGAGTTACCTGCCAGAGATTGTAGGTTATAGTAATGTATACACTCAAGGTTATGAACTCACTGGTAAGTGTAAACCTATATTAAGTTATCTTGAGGTGAGAGACTGTTAGAAGGTTTGCACTTTGGAGAGGGGTTTTACTTAAAGAGGGCTATGTTGTAATTGACGCATGGTCTAACACAATTTCAATTACAGTATAGAGAGATAGGGAATGGCAGAAACAAATTTAAACTTGAAGCAGTCTTCTGGCTCGCAAATCCCGAGCGAGTTGAGCGTAATTTCGGGCAACTTCTCTTTCAGGCAGGACGGTACAGGCCTCCAAGGCCAAAGCGGCACGGTTTCTAGGTTAGAAGTTAACGGAGTTACCAGCAATTTTTTGCTTGATACTTCGTTTATCCCAACAGTCGATGAATCGTTTTTTAGAATCGATTTCCATTATGAAAATTCAAGTAACTTTTACAGAGTGGTATACACAAGCGATGCGGCTGGTGATTACGTAAATTATCACGGATTACGTATACATAAAATTGCTGGCGGTTCGCAAGTAAGTGAAGAATTAATTGATTTTCGCCCGATATTAGGGGCATATTCGAATACAGCATCTATTAGGCTAAAAATAGTCTCTGACGGAGCTAACTTTACCATAAGTGTTTTTGAAGGAAGTTCATTTACTGACGTTTTATCTCAGGAGATTTCTCCTGTAAATAATAATGGTGGGCTTTTCATACAAACAAATAACGGTAGTCATGTTATGGAAAACGTGAGCTATGACCCATCTTATAGTGAGCTTTCTCAACCAACAGAGCCAACCGACCCTGTAGTTGTACCACCTCTTTCTTTACCCAAAACCATTTCAGGGTATAAGCGTAAATTTACAAAACTAGGTAAGTTGTTTGACAAGCCTAGTACCATGAATGACCAAAGAGAATATTGGTTTAGACCTTTTTTAACCGAAGGTATTGCAAACTTTCCTAGCGATAAGTACCCCGTAGCGGCTGTGTCATCGCCGAACCACTCCACAGGTTTTGGTGGTATATATTTAAGACTCTACGAAGAAAAAGGAAGCTACGATCTAAACGACGCTGATAGCTGGCATGAATACCAAGACGTATCAAACCTGCCCGAGTTTGATCATGTAGAGAAAAAAACAAACCCTATTTTTGTCTCCAAAGGTCGTGACGCAAGACAAACAGAAACACCCCAGCCATTTATAAAAGATAACGGTGATTTTGTTCTGTGGTTTCACGCAGCTAGAATGGATTACTCTGACCAGGGGATTCCAGGTGATTTTCAATCTACTCGTTACTGTGTAACAAATAACTTTCCTGATTTTGATGATGCAACCACCCAAGATGCGGGTTTTATGGTAGACCCCAACAAAATTGAGAGTGATGGGCATACAGGATATTTTCGAGGCGGTAAAAACAATTTTAGAGGTATTCCGTACTCTTTTATCGGCAACTCCTTGCTTGGATCTTCTGGTGGCACTGGGGGCGTGTCGAGGCAGTATGTTGCCGGTAATTCAGTTGAAGACTTTAAGCATTATGAAGTAGGTTCTCGCGTGTACGGAACGCTAAGGGATTACAGCGAGTTTCCAAACGACAAGGTTCTTGTTATCGAAATCATTCACGATACCAAGCGAGAGGGCGCTTATAATCGAGTGATGGGGAATATAAAGAACGCGGTAGGTGGTGGTGCTTCCACTAACGGCGTTCAATGCGAAGTGCTGATGGATGATCACCTGAACATAGTATCGCGCCCTAATATTTTTGTTGAGCAAGGTTTGGCTGGCGAGTTTGATGCTTCTGAAATTTCAAATTACGATGAAATATCTTATGCGGGTAAAGACTACGGATTTTACAACACCACACTAAGTAACGGCAGCTCTGGTATTGGTATCGGTCTTGTAGAAGATGTTCCTCACAATTGGGATTTGCACTACACTGGAGGCGGCAGAGCTGAGTTAATATCTAGCGAATCTACCGCTAGTGCAGTTGCGCCTGACTGGGTATTTAGTGAGACCCCCAGCGTGTTTTCAGAAGCGCCAAACGAAATTGTAGGGGGTTATAACTACACAGAAATTAACTTACCTCAGAACGGCGATGTCTCAACGGCACTTCATAACGCAAATATCACGCTATCAAACCACGATATTATTGATGTGTATTTTACTCGCATCGGAAAACAAACAGCAGATGGTATTCGGCTAGAGTTTGGTTTAACTGACACTGTAGACAGCCCCTTGAATGCAATTTCTTATTTGTGGAGAGCCAGTGATGGGAGTGCTACCGCGCCAGATGAGCCAATGCGCGTTAATGTTTATAAAGATGGTGAAGTAAACGAAAGCGCTGCGTCTAATTACTTTGGACAAGCTTCAGACTGGAAGCCCTCTAGCTTTGAGGCGGCCACCTCTAAACATAGCGTTGGGTTTAGAATAATACCGTCTCAGAATAGACTTATATTGTTAGAGGGTGTTTCTGAAACTGATGTATTTGATATAACTGGTTTTGATTATGATGCAGTTTTAAACCTGTTTATTAAAGCCAATATTGCCACTGCGGCCAGTGCTGACTCAGGTATCGTATTTGATAGCGTTAAGGTTATTACTTACACCGATGAATCAATCGCCGTACCCGCCGCACCCATTATCAGCACAAGCAAAACAACTAGCAGCGTGACAGTTAGCTCAAATACAGTTAGTGGTGTTACGGGTTACAAGTATTTCTTAGATAACCAGTCTAACGAAACCGGTACGTTTACAGATCTTGAACCAGAGGCCACCTACACCGTTTACGCTCGTGCAAGTAACACATTAGGTGATTCGGCACCAAGCACTATTCAAACGGTTACAACTGATGCGGTTATCCCAACTAACCAAGCCCCAACCGCCAACGCTGGCGCTAATCAATCTGTAGCAGCAGGTGCATTAGTTCAAGTGTCAGCGTCAGGCAGTACAGACGGTGATGGTACTATTGTTGGTTACGCATGGCGTGAAACTACGAATGTAGGGGTAACACTATCTAGCACTACAGAAGAAAACATTACATTTACAGCGCCTAGTTCAAGTGCAGCACAAACAGTAACGTTAGAACTTATCGTTACTGATGATGATGGTGTAGATTCAGCGCCTGTGACAGTTAATATTAACGTATTAGCACAAGTAATTCAATCTACATTAAACCTCTCTTGGGAAGGTCTCCCTGATAACACATACACAGTGTTGTTTATAGATAGAGATAACGATAGTGTCCTTTCAAGAAGTGTAACCTCTTCTAACGAGACAGCTAAAGTGACGTTACCTTTACCAGTTGGAACTAAGGTAGATTACTATTGGTATAACGAAACCTCTATGGATGCTGTGTTAAATACAGGAGTCACTGAGTAATGCAGTTAGGTGTATTAGGTACATTAGGTGTATATGGGGTTGAGGTAATAACGCCTCCTCCTGTTACTGACCAAGAGCAAGTATTAAGAATTGCCTCTACTCAATTCACTGTTGTTGGTAATGGTCAATATTTCGGATATGCCACAAGAGGTAACATATCTATTCTTAAATTTAAAGCAGAGAATAACTTCCAAGGAGGTATCAACCTTTCTAATGGTTACTTTGATTTTGAGAACAATGGAGTAGATAAAGTTGTCATAGAGGTAGATAACACACCTTACTTTATAACAAGCGAAGATTCTTCTATAACATTCTCTAAAGAGAACCTTATATGTAGATTTGGAGACTTAGATATACCACACAATTACACAGGTAAGATTAATGTAATCATCTATGTAGGGAATGATCCTGATGGAATATATATGTCTAGTCATTCATGTAGGTATGTAATGACAGTAAGGTATCAAACATAGGAGAAGATATGAAAATTAAAAATGAATCTATATTAGGGCTTCCTAATTTCATTAAGGTTTTCTACCAAGACTGTAAATCTGGAAGAGCTACAGGTTGGTGGGGAGAGAACTATGGTAGACGTAGTGAACGTCTTAATGTAGAACACAAAGGTAATAAACTTGTCAACACATACGATTTAATTAACTATATTAAAGACAATGTTGAGGATGTATATCAAGAAGAGGTAGATACTTTCGCTAGTAAAGTTAACAGAGCTTACCCAGTGTTAAACTTCCAAAGAGCTTATAAATGGGAAGTATCCTTAGAGGAAGCTCCTCCTAAAGAGGAAGAGGTTGTAGAGGATACATCTGAACAAGAAACTCTTGAAAAGGAAACCCATGAGCAAGAGACTCTTACAGAGGATGCACCTCAAGAAGATAAGCCTGAACCAGACTTTGACTTTGCTAAGAAGATTGAAGATAGGAAAGAGTTAAAAGAATACGCTAAAGGGTTTGGTTTCAAACTTGATAGTCGTAAGTCACTTCCTGATATGATGAAATCTTTCCAAGGCAAGTTTCACGCATCTAAAGGGAAGTAGTTAACAATAAATAATAATCACATACAGTATCAGGAGATACAAGATGATTAAAGATATAGAGTATTGGGCTGGACTTGCAGACGCTGACGGTTCTTTCAATTTAATGTACAGTAAGAGACCTAGTGGGTTGTTTTATACTCAATTGTCTTTTAACTTATACCAAAAAGATAAGACAATTCTTGAAGAATTTAATAAATACTTCGGCGTTAATATTAATGTTTGTAATAAACAAGACGTCCACGTTGTGAGAATTACAGGGGAGAAAGCAAGGTGGTTTTACTCCCAAGTCAAACCCTACTTAGTTATTAAGAAACCTCTAGTGTTATTTTTGGAGAGGAATGATAAGAAACATCTCACCCAGAAAGAGAAAGACACTTTAGTTCAGAAAATTAAAGTTAAAAGATACAGTAATACTCATAACTATAAACACGACAATACCCCCGCGTGGTCTGCGGGTTTCATAGACGGAGACGGATGTTTCACTTGTAATTATAAGAAGGGAGACGGGAGCCTTGGTTTTGTAATCTCCGTAGTTTCTCATAAAGACCAAAGTTGCGGTTTACAACTTTTGAAATCTTTCTACGGAGGTTCTATTTCAAAAGATTGTAATTGTAATAGGTGGAGGATGTCGTTGAGTGATAAGTCACTACACCTCTTGATGCAATTAAGGGACAACCTAAAGATTAAAAAGTCTCAATGTGATTTCATAATAAAATGTATTGAAGAAGAAAAGCACAAGAAAGTAAATGGAGCTACTAAAGAGTCTAACCTACTTTTAAAACAAGAATTATCTTCTATGAATAAGAGGTAGGTATGGCTAGGAAGTTTAAGAATGATGATATACTAGTCAGTAAAGCCTTTGAGGATTTTGCTTCTGGTATAGAATTACAACCCCACCAAGAGGACTTTTGTGCGGCAACGCAGAAGATTGTTTTCTTCGGCGGAGGAATGGGCGGCGGAAAAACTTTTGCCTCTCTTATAGACAACACTCAAGGTATTCACGACCCTGATTATAAGTCTGTATTTATAAGAACAACAACAACAGAAATTGATCAAGGCTTATGGCCTGACGCGAAAGGTCTCTACATGAAGTTCCTAACAGACGATGGAACTACTAACGGAAGATACTTAGGTAAAGCTCACATAGACGAGAAACGTAAGATAATCACTTTCCCTAGTGGCGCTACTACAGCATTTGCTTACTTACAGAATGACGAAGATACTAAACGTTTCTTTGGTAGTGAGTTAGCAAAAGTGTACTTTGAGGAGGCCCAATTTCGAAGTTGGAGGCAGTTCACAATATTATTATCACGTAACCGCTCAAGGGCGCAAGTTACTAAAGGTATAAGATGCACCCTTAATCCTGATGATAGAAGCTGGATTTTCGATTTCGTAAAGCGTTACCTTGATGACGAAGGTTACCCTATCAGAAAGTTGTCTGGAAAGACTGCATACTACTATATCAAAGACGGTAAGCTATATACCTCATGGAATAAGAAGAATCTTAAAGAAGAGTTTAATCTCACTAAAGATCCTCTATCTTATACCTACATACCCGCTAAACTTTCTGACAACAAGAAACTATTAGAACTTGACCCTGACTATCAAGACGTTCTTGCAGCGTTACCTGATGTAGAAAGGAAACGTTATGAGGATGGTTGTTGGTTAGACACAGGGCAACAAGGTCTATACTTCAAAAGAGAGTGGCTTCAACCTGTTGCTACCCTCCCCAAAGCCTGCTCTCGTGTAAGAGGTTACGACTTAGCAGCTTCTGAAAAGACTCCTACTACATACCCTGACTTTACAGTAGGTATTGGCATGGCTAAAGATAGAGAGGGTAACTTCTATATCTACGGTAACTATGTCAGAGACTTCAAAGACGATGACTCTGATATACATGGTTGTTTTAGAAAGAGTAGTGGTACTCGCGACCAGATAATGCTTACACAAGCAATGCATGATGGTAAAGACTGTGAAATAGTCATGCCTCAAGATGCTGGCGCTGCTGGTAAGGAGTCCTTCCAACACAAGGTTAAGTTCTTCCTATCACATGGCTTTAAAGTTAGGAAAGACCCTGCTGGACATACAGCAAGGAAAGGTGAAAAGGCTGAGTCATTCCTTACAGCGTGTGAACATGGTTTTGTTTACATTGTAAGAGATTCATTTACCCCTTCATCTTATGACTGGCTTATGGGGCAACTTGAAGTGTTCAACCCTAATGAAAAGTCTACGTCCTCTTATAAAGACGATGCTATGGACGCATGTGCTTCAGGGTTCAACTATCTTAACTCTAAAATTAATAATACAGTGCAGATGCTTCCTGATATTAACTCACCAACTTTAAAGAGTCAACTTGGAATTTAAGGAATTATGTCAGACGAAAAAGAAATAGATATTAGAAAGGCTGAGGCAAATCCTGACTCTAATTCAAAAAGACTCAGGTTAGGTGAGGTAGGAACTCCTTACATTAATGCTGTAGCTGGTATCATCAAAGAGGAAGCTCGTAGAGAGTTGCAATTCCCAAGATGCCTACAAACTTACGATGAGATGAGACAGAACGCTACAATAGCTGCTGGTCTTACTGTTAATGAGGTTTTCCTAACTAAGTCATTAATGAATGTCAAGGTACAAGCAGGAGACCCTAACAGTGAGAAATCTGTGGAGTTTGCCAATGCCTTGAATTGGAACTTTAAGAACTTAGTAGGGCAAACTTGGTATGACGTAGTTACCGCTATGATTACATACCAACAGTACGGGTTCTCTTGGTTAGAGAAAGTCTACGAGAAGAACTCTAGTAAGAATTACCCATACCAATACAAGATTAAGAAATTAGCACCTCGCTCACAGAAGAGTATTAAAGGATGGTTAATGGATGAGGATGCAAGGGAGCTTAAAGGTTTAGAACAATGGTCTCAGTCAATCCTAACTAACCCCTACCAACAATATGTAAGTGGTCAGAAGTTCGGTACAAGCACTGTGAAGCTACGTAGAGACAAGTTACTACTCTTCTCATGGGATAACAAGAACCATAACCCTCAAGGCATATCTCCTCTTAACGGCTGTTACAGGGCGTATAAAGAGTTGAGTATGATAGCTAGTTATGAAGTCACAGGTGTTTCTAAAGATCTTGCTGGTGTGTTGGTTCTACGTGTTCCTACTGATATTATTAATAAAGCTGCTGAAGACCCTAGTTCTCACGAAGCTAAATCTCTTGCTCAATTACAAAAGAATGCGGCAAGTGTTCATGCTGGTGATCAAACGTATATGCTCTTAGGGAGTGATACAATTGATGGAAGTGGTTCTGGACATAGAGCATACGATGTAACCTTACAGGGTGTTGAGGGAGGTAGTAAGTCTTATAAAACTACTGAGCTTATACAAGAACGTAAGAAACAAATACTAGATAGCCTAGGGGTAGGTTTCCTTAACTTAGGTAATGATGGTGTAGGTTCTTATGCCTTAGCTACGGGTAAACAATCATTACATGCTCACTATATGGAAAGACACCTTATATTCATTAAGAGTGTATTAGAGAATGACTTATTCAAACAGTTAGCTGAAATTAATGATATTGAGTTATCACAAGATGAAATGCCTGTCATTGAATACGGTGATTTAGATGAGCCTGACTTAGATACTATGAGTAAGGTTATACAACGTGTTGCTAGTGTCGGTATGATGCCTAAGAATAAAGAGTTCCTAATGAAAATATACGAAGCTATGGGGTTAGATACCTCTATGTTTGAGGATATGACTGAAGAGGAGTTCTTAGAATTGCTTACAGAGGACACTAGTGCGGCAGGTGAAGGTCTGGGTAGCTCAGGTACGGGAATCACACAAGCAGAGGGTGCAAGCTCCATAACAAACAGCGAGAACGCTTAATGGATAATAAAACATTACTAGATAAGTTTAAAGAGTTCTTAGATGCCAACGTAGGAGGCTCTCAGGAGAATCATAAAGAATACGTTGAGTCTGATACTACTTTAGTAAAATCTCTTGACACAATGGAGCGTAGAGCCTTGTACGTGGTCTTAGAGCCACAAGATAGTCTAGAGGAAGTATCGGACTTACATGGTGACTTCTATGATTCTATTACAGTAGAGAAAGCTTGTAGGAGCTTTAATAAGCACTCCAATAAAGCAGGTCTCTACCACGAATACACAGTAGAGAGTGACCTTGTTGAGATTGAACAATCTTGGATTAACCCTGCTGAGTTTAAGACAGAGGAAGGTCTCACCATTAAGAAAGGTACATGGTTAATGTGGTTACATTTCCCTAAGCCTGAGAATGACGAAAATGACACTATATGGGCTGACGTACTTAATGACGAGTTTACAGGTGTTAGTGTTGAATGTGCAGGTAGAGGATACGAATTAGATGCCTAAAGCTAAACGTAATATTACAGAGTTCAACTTTGAAGAGGAAGGTGCAAGTATTCATCTAGTTTCTAAGAAACAAGGTGGGGCTGCTAATGGCTTCAAGACTCTCATAAAGAAATCTAACGCTACTAACAAACTACCTGATGTAGATGAAGTAGGTGTAGATATTCAAAAGAAATTAGAACAGATTAAAGTCACTATGTCAATGGAAGAGTTCTTAAAGAAGTTCTTTAACATGTACTACGATGACGCAGAATTGCTTACCGCAATGTTAGGGTTTGAAACTGAGCATGAAGCTTATATGAACTCCCTAGAAGAAGACTCAGAACCTATGACCTACTCAGATTACATTGCTAGTAAGCTGGACAGTTTTGAGATTATGAAGTCAATGCAAGAAGGAAACTACGAACAAGCTTCTGCATTAGATTACGTTACCATTCTTGAATTACAAGAAAACTTAGAAAATAAACTAAATGAGGAAATGATGGATAAAGTATCTATTGAAAAATCTCTACTTACTGACTTAGAAGGTAAGGCGGAGAAACTAGAAGCGCAAGTAGAGATTCAAAAATCACTTGAAGCTCAAGTGGAGTCACTACAAGGTGAGTTAGACACTATCAAGAAAGCACAAGTAGAAGCAGAAGAAGCCTCTATGAAAGCTCGTCTAGAGGGTGTAGTTGCAGAAGATAAGATTGAGTCATTGGCTAAATCACTCCTTGCTATGGATAAAGAAGCTGCTGACATTATGATCGACACGCTTACTAACGCTCAAAAGAAAACTGAAGAGTCTGACCTTTTCGTAGAGAAATCTTTAGAAGGTGAGCCAGAGATTAAATCAGAAAAAGAAGAACGAGACCTTGCTATGCAAAAAGCTCTCGAAGAAGCTTACTCTAAGTAATTTAAACAATAACTAAATAGGAAAACAAATAATGACTGTTATTGCTACTAAAAATGATGCACAGGTATTGTCTGCTGTATTGATGGATGACCTAGCTGGTCTAGTTCTTGACCACAACTTTGCTCACCGTCAGACTCTTACAGAAGGTTCTGCTACTGATGTTAAGATTGGTGATGTAGTGGTGTACGACTCTGCAAATGACCAATGGGAACTTGCTGCTACTGGTGCAACTCTTGATGGTGACAGCCCTCTAGGTTTCGGTCTAGGTGTTGTAGTAGGTTTTGAATCACTAGGCGATACTTATACTAAGAATATGACCACTGGCAACATTGTTGTTCTTTACCAAGGCTCAGTGAATGTTAAAGAAGCAGGTCTAGATTTTGGTACTCTTAACACAGCAGAGACAGCATCAGCTAAAGCTCAGTTAGGTAGACAAGGTATCAAACTGATGAAGACTAGCACTAAACTAGATAGCTCTTTCTACAGCGCGTCAGTTTAATTTAAAAGAATAATAACGGAGATATAAAGAATGAAATTTGGTCGTTTTGACGTAACTAAAGCTGTACGTGATATGGGTGATATTAATAAGCTACATGACTTAACTGGCATGATTAGCAAGTCACCAAATGTCCCAACTCTTATGAGTGACCTACTAGGTGGCTCTATTGAATCAGAGTTCCTTTCAACTAACACTTTTGAGCATGACTCAACAGAACGTTTCATCGCTGACATTAAAGACAAGTCTTTTACTGAACGTGGTGAAGCATTTGACCAACGTGGTGAAACTAAAACTCACCTATTCAAAGTTCCTAGCTTTGGTATCCAAACTCACATTAAGCCATCTGATGCGCTTCGTCGTCGTGTTGAAGGTACTAAAGATGAGATGGAAACTATTGACCGTCTAGTAGCTAAAGATATTGCTGACATTCAGAAGTCTTGGGCTTTGTTTGAAGAGCGTCAGATTGTATCTACTATCACTACTGGTAGTTTGTATGTTCCTAATGGTTCTGTACAGTCTTATGACTTCTATGCAGAGTACACTGCTAACAACGCAGCTAACCGCCCTACAGTAAACTTCAAGTTCAACGATGACAATGCTTACCCTCGTGAAGTTGGTGAGGAAGCGCGTAACCTAATCGCTGACAACCTTCTTGATGGTCAGACTATTGATGGCTTTATCTGCCTATGTGGTAAAGAGTTCTTCAAGCAACGTATCTCTCACCCTAAAGAAGAACAAGCAATGGTACAACGTGCTGGTATCTTAGGTCAAGACCCTCTTATCGAGCGCCTAGATAACTTCACTAATGGTGCAATGTACCGTAAGTACCGTGGTGCCGATGACATCCTTTACGTAGAGTACACTGCTAAAGTTGGTGGCGCTGCCCTAATCGCAGACGACGAAGGTTACATCATGCCGTTGAATGCTGGTTCAGTGTTTACTCGTGCGTATGCTCCTGCTGAAACTATGCAGTATGCAAATACTACTGCTGCATCTCAGTACGCTTGGAGATTCGATGATGAGTTCTCTGGTACTAAGCTGTTCTGGGAATCAAACCAAGGTCTGTACTTGAACAACCCTAATACTATTGTTAAAGTGACTATGACTGTAGCTTAATAGTGTTAACTTTAAAGGAGGGGCATTCGCCCCTTCTTCTGTTGTTTAAGGAAAGCCATGATAGATATTAACTATAATGATCCAACAAGCTTTGTTCGAAGTAACATTGGTGATCCTAACGCACGTTATGTAAGCGACAACACTATTACATCTGCCCTTGCTAAGAATGATGGTAACATAGATAAAGCCTCTATTCTTATAATGGAGACTATGTTAACACACTTCTCTATTCAAGCGGAGGAGAGTAAAACAGGTGATGTATGGTATAAATTCACCAATCTCTATGAAAGATTTAAGAGTAGATTAGATGAGTTTAAAAACAGTAGTTCCTCTAAACACGGTATTCCTATCATTATAGGAGGTACACGTATTAGTGAAAAGAATGCTGTAGTACAAGACATTGATTCTTTCCTCCCCCACTTACTAGACGACTGGAGAACTCTCCAAGAACAAGCAAGGTTAATAGATGAGGATAAGGCAAGGTATAGAGATGTTTAATGTAAGGGTCACTCGTAAAAC
>Ga0207921_100002_pt1 | contig 55260 bp, 64 predicted proteins | sample DeeseametaMP0104_FD_184222 | JGI IMG/M metagenome (GOLD analysis project Ga0207921, IMG submission 184222) | Marine microbial communities from the Deep Atlantic Ocean - MP0104 (SPAdes) | ecosystem: Environmental > Aquatic > Marine > Oceanic | place: North of Cape Verde, Atlantic Ocean | collected...
GCTCCGTCATACCTTCCATTTCGGCTGCGATAGTCGCTGCGTCTTTTTCAAGTAAGCCGGCACTAGCACTTAGATCATTTGCCTGTGTGCCTATGTCAGTAGGTGTATTTGGGATTGGTGCAGAGTCGGTGTTGCTTGGCTTAGGCTTGTGCTGTTCGCCAAACGCGCTTTGTACGCGCTTTTCAACTTCTTTAAATCGCTCTGCGACTGTTTTGTTTGCAAACGATGGGTCTTTTGCGAGCTTGTCATCAATAACCTTTGCCATATCCCACTTATCAACGTCATTTTGCATCCACTGCTTTAAATGCTGTGATTGCGCAAACGCTTCTTGCACTTCATTTTGTGAAGGTGCTTGTGGTGTTTCTGGCGCCGGCTGGTTCTTTGAACCGTATTGCTGAATTTGGCTAGCTAACTCACTAACTAATTCGCCAAGCTCCGGATATTCATCTTTAATACGCTCCATTAGCTCAGGATCTTTAAGCATTTCACCTGGCAGTTTGCGTGGGTCCATACCAGCCTCTTTTAACTGGCTGCTGTGTAACTCTGCTACACGTTTGGTTTCCTCAAACTGACTTTCAAGCTCTGCTTTTTCTTGGGCGATACGTTGTTTTTCGGCTTCGGCTGCTGCTGCGCGCTCACGCGCTTGTGCTAGCACTTCATACGGCAAACTGTGTTGACCGTTTTTACTGCTAACGTCCGTTGCTTCAACGTAATACTTACCGTCAATTTCAACAAAACCTTCTGGTGCTTCACCCTCTTTGGTTGACGACTCCCCTTCTACGTCTGTTTTAGCTGGTGCTTCGCTTACTTCCTGCTTTGGCTCTGCTGCAGGTGCCTCTTGTTTGGTTTCTACTACAGGCTCTTTTTCGCCATCTTCGCCACCAAACAGTGTTTCACCATCAATATCTAGGCCTGCTAATGCCGCCTCGATTTCTTCATCAGTGCCATTTGCTAATATCTCGTCTAATTCATCCACTTTATTACCCCATCGACCATTTAACGTATGGTTACGAAAATTAAAATTTAGGCGTATCGCTGCCCCTGCGAGTTTGTGCATCGCACAAAAAAGCCGCCTTGATTTCTCAAAGCGGCTTCGTTTCTGCGTAGTACGTTATGTATTACTGTCTATTGGTTTGCCCATATTCTGCTTGCTAGCGTTTCGGCGTAGGCTTCCATAAATCCAGCCTGCTTAACCATCCTTGCCTGCTCCAAATCATCAAGCGTTTTAAATATTTCATTACCATGAATAAAAGCGTTAAGTGCTTTTATCTTAACAGTTAGCTCTTTGTGCTCGTCTTTCATTCTCTTTACGTGGTTATTACTCATTACAATTAGCCTTATCTGTATGGTTTGCGTAGCTTTACGTTTAAATCACCCCAACTGACACACGCTATCTTTTGGTTGTTTTTATATGGCTCAGGCTTTAGTACGCCATTAGGATATTTAACTGTTGCCGGCTCAAACGCTGGCATTATGTATTTTAAAAACCAGTGCTTGAGTATGTTCATGCTTACCCCTCGTGAATGGCTTGTTTAACGATAGCGCTGAAAATATAGTCTTTGGCTTGCTGCTCTACTGGTAAATGATGAAATGGCACCATACATGGGTGCTCTTTTTTATTGGCATCTTTCACTTTGCCATACTTCCAGCCAGCAACTACCTTTTCAGCCATCCAGCTATCGTGAGAAGCACTAGCCGGTGCGTCAGGGTTTAATATATGAAACGCAACACCTTTTATCGCTGAGTCAATCTGCCATTGCGGGGCCATTTCCCAACTAGGCTGATCTTCGCGCAGCGCTGAACAGTAGGCGCGATTAACTTCGTGACACATCTTTGCAATAGCTTTTATTTGCTCCATGTGCTCTGCTGGTATGTGCTCAATGCTTTCTAATTCATTACTCACTTTCAATTACCTCAATGCCAAGTACAGCCACTGTTGAGCCGCTTACAGTTGCCTTAATGCCTGGCGCTGTTGAATTTGTTTCATAGCGCCAGCCTTTATGATAAATAGCTAAGCCGCCGTCATTAGAAGTTGGCTCGCCATCCGTTTCATGGATAAACACATCAACTTCACTTTTGTTTTGGATTTTAAGCACTGTGCCTGCTGGTATCTGCGGTAAATTTGGTTGTGCGTTAAGCAAAGCCAAAACATCGTTTGTTGTTTTAGGCTTAATTGTAATGTTAGGTCTTTGGGCCATGTTTATTCCCCGTTAAATTTTAAATATTCGCGGACTTCTCAGCGTCCAATTTAGGTTTGAACCGTAACCTTGAATAGATGGTTTAATGTAAGTTGAGTTGCCTACGTTTATGGGTGGAGTTGATATTCTGATTTCACGCTGGGTTGTCACACCTGCGGGGGGTTGAAATTGGAACTTAGCAGTTCCGGCGTTCGAATCTTGTGTGTTAAATGCGATTGAAAATGTTGAAATATCTTCGCTATTCTCTATTGAAACGATTGCATCGAATATGTAAGTCTCATTCGGTTCAACTGTCACATTAGGGCAAAGCACTCGCGCTTGTGTGGTTGGTGACTCTGCTCCGGTTCTAAACGAAATAACACCATCGCTAACAGAAGCGCCAACACCTGTGCCACTCCCTGTCCCACCATCAGTAGGATCGGGATATTGCACAGTCCATGAAGTAGGCATTTCACCCGTACCACCATATATAACCGCGCCGTCATTACCTTCAAATTCAGGGTTTGGAGCAAGGTTCATAATATCGCCACAGCCTGAATCAAAGTGATCATCTACAGCTTTTGCAATGTTTTCACCGATCAAATAAGCACCGCGCGTGTTTGGATGCAAATTATCAAGCGTTACATCATCGTAATTTTCAGCAGTAACCGCGGCGTTAAATGTTGTGTAGTCGTCAACGATAAAACACTTATTGTTGCCAGCTGCTATTTTTACGTATTCGGCGTTTAGTAAATCTATTTGGTCGTTAATTCCGCCGGATCGATACGCGACAGGGCAAAGTATCACGTATTGATTATTCGCCGTGATCTGATTAACTAAGCTAAGCATGTTAGTCGATATTTCGTTTACTGATACGTCTGCTGCAATATCGTTAGTACCAGCCAAAACAACTACGATGGTTGCATCACTCAGTAATACATCATCTATGCGCGCCAGCATATCACTAACTTTATTGCCGCTGGTGCCAGCGTGATCTAAAACCTTTAGCGTGCTATTTGACAACATGTTGATCCAGACCCAGTAGCCGACAGTTTTAGTTACATAAGTGTCAGTGCTTGAGTTTCTGTGGGTAGCCCCGTTGTGCGTAAACGAATCACCAAAGGCGATTAATGTTTGCAGGCCGGTTATTAGTCTGTTTATTTTTTTAGTTCCTAAATGGCGCTGAATAAACCCCGCTTGCTCCAACTCTTCTGCAATTAAAGTAGCCATTGTTACACCTTTATTGCGTCTAGTTGTTGTTGAATGTTGGCTTGTACGTTTGATTTCATAGCCGCTATCTCTGCGTTGCTCTTACGCACTTCACTTAAAATCTTTTCTGTTTCAGCAACTAACTTGTCGTCTTTAACCTCTTCGGTTTCAGCTCGCTTCTGCAGCTCAAGTATCTTGCCTTTTAATTGTTCGCGCTCAAGTGTTAGCTTTTCAAGGTTGCCTTGAATTTCTTGCATTTGTAGCTGCTCCATCGCCTGTGCTTTTTCGGCTTGGGCTTTTGCTTGTGCAAGTTCTTCTTCGCTCATATCTTCTTGAGGCTTAGGTATGTTTAATGCCTGGCGTAGTGTTGCCAAAAATTCTTCTTTATTTGGTAGGTCCATTAGCTCAACGAACATAGGCATTGTTGCCGCTTGTGCTTCTGGTGGTATTTGTGCCATTACGTTGCTTAATAGCGTTGCTTGTTGCTGGCGATACGTTGGCGTAGCTTTAACTGGCGCTAATGCTAAGTGGCCTTTCCAACGTGCAACATCATTGCTGCGCTTACCTTCTTCATTAGGCTGATTGAGCACAATTTGCTTGCGCTTCGCTTTATCGTCACGATTAACAGTAACCTGTATGTTATTTTGCGGCTTTAAATCTTCAATAATGTACGCAAGTAGTAAGTCGCCTACGCGATTACGCGAAAAGTGAAAGTTATCATTCAATTCAGCAAGTGTTGTTGTGCCTTGCTCAACCAAGTTAGAAATGGCAACACCGCTTGTCGCATTACTGTCTTGGCCTAACATCGAGTTATAAACGCCGGCAGTATCCTGAATTAACTTCATATCGTTTTGCATCAGGTTAAATTGCTGTGCTGCGATACCTACATCATTTTGAATGCTTAGCGCATCAGCGGCTTTTAACTTGCTTTTACGGTCAGGATTTAGCGGTATGTAACCGTCCGGCTTTTCGACTTCTTCTTTTAATCTGTCATCACTTAACTGTGTCGCATCTTCATCAGCCACTATTCGGCGCGCTTGTAGTAAGTAATTAAGGCGGATAACGCGGGCATTAATGCCGTCTTGTGCGGGTATCATTCGACTAACAAGGCCGTAAGGTTCGCCGCTTGCGTCTTTTTGGTAACCAATGAACGGTATCAGGTTATACATGCCGTTAGGCGCTTCACTGGCTCTATCAATAATACGGTGAGGGCCAACAAACCACGCTTCACGCACATTAGGGAATGAGGCGTATTCAAGCTTAACCTTGCCTGTTTGTACTGCTGCGCGGTGTAAATCGTTGTTTTTATCGTATTCGATTACACGACCATCACTCATCTTGATAACGTGTGCGCGTTTCCATACTTTGTAGTAAACAACTTGAAGTAAAACACGGTTGCGCGTTTGGTCTAGCCATTCGCTCATGCCCCGGTTCCAACTTTGACTATCATGCCAGGCTGAGTGCAAGGCGTGATCATCAACACCTTCTTTATCAACCGTGTTGTAAAAATCTTCCCACAAGTTAACCGAGTTTTTTAAGACCTCTTTGTGCTCAGGAAACGTAGCTAACGCTTCGTCTAAATCCATCCACTTTTTGCGCAGCATCCAGCGTGCATCGCTTCTATCTGCTTCTTGAGCGTTCCAATCCCACCACACTTCGCGGCGGTGAATATACTTAACACGATATGGCGCAGCGAATGGAATAGGGTTTTTAGTAACTTCAACCCAGCCTATACCGCTTTTTAATTGGCTTGCATACGCATCTGAGCACGCACGATCGGCATGTGACAAACGCCATGCGTCCTTAAACTTTTCGTTTAAGCCTTTTGCTAATTCTTCGCCGTTATCATCATCGGCCACGATCATTAAGTCAGAGCGCGAGCGCGCTTCTAAACCAAGAACGCCATCAATAGTAGGTCCAATCATGTTGTGTACTATTTCAGGTTGCCCACGGCGTTTAAGTATTGCGCGTATTTCTTCCGCTAACTGGTCGCCATCGTAATAAGCACATGCTTTTGTTGCTGGCGTGCGCCAATCTGGTTGGCTATCAATGTCACCAAGTAGCGTTAACAGCTTGTCTAGCGTAAAGCCGTCTTTATTTGATTTTACGTGATCAGCCATTTGTTATCTTGCCATCCAATGATTAGGGTTGTGTGGTGCGGGTGTATTATCTTTTATTAGTCGTTTAGGCATTCTTACTCGCATTTCTTGTGCAATCATGTAACTCATTACCTGATCATCAAACCCGCCAGGCTGTGCGCCCATGCGGCCTTTTTTGTCGTAAACAAATGTGCTTAGTTCGCTAGAAGTACCGCGCCAAACAATGCCGTCAGTATCGTTCGTTAGTAGTGCGTCTAGTCCACTGGTAAGAATTGGTTTTGACTGTGCGCTTGTGTGCCAGCCTACCTTGCGTGTTTCTTCGTCCGTATCTTCGAGATCAATGTGTTCTTCCATGTAAATCCGGCTCGTTGTGTAAATCTCAACAAGCTCTTGAAGTGTCGCATGACCGTGATTGTTTCGCTCAACGCCAATATAGGCCTTGTTATACATAAGTCCGATATGCTTGTTTATGTGTGCAAACCGTTTAGGGTCTATATGACCGAACCAATGTGCTACCTGTCGCCCATCCGATTTGGCAACAACGTCTAATGAGCTGCGATCGCCATGTTCAAGTCCTTCTGCAACATCGCTACCGATCGCATAATCTTCGTTTTCGTCTGGTAATTCCCAAATAAGTAGATAGCCTAACGTTGATTGGGCCAGCTTATCGCTACCTTTGGCGTTTAAATCAACCTTGCCGTTCATTTTCTTCATATTGCCGGTGTATGGCTCAAGATCATAAACGAGTAACGGCTTAACACAGCGCCCTTCGACACGCATTAAATCGTCACTATCAAATACTTTACGGCCTGATGTTAAAAAAGCCTCCATCGGTGTAGATGGATATTCCTGCTTCATCTTGCCTTTTTGGTTGCGCTCCTTGCCTATGTACCAGCTTATTTGCTCGTCTGTGAGCTTTACGCCGTTAGCTGCTTCAACTGCTTTGAAGTATTTGGCCTTTTCCTTTGAAAGTTTTAAACCACCTGTCGGCACTGGTGCCACATACTTAGGATCATCAAACCACGGATAAAAGTGGAATTTAAAATCTTGCTGGCCTAGCGCAATGCCTGATGCTGATAAATCCATGGCATCGACTGACATATCAAAGAAATTGCCGCTTGCGCCTTCTGCTGTTGACTCTATAAAAATATAAGAGCCTTCATGTACCGCATTCAGTGAGCCCGATTGAACCTCGTCTGCTCGTAGTGGGTAGTTAGCACATATCTTGCCGTATTCTGATACGTGTAATACTTGAAGTGTTCCCGAGCGGAACGAAACAGCAACACGTATCCATGAGTCATTATTAAACTTTATGCCGGTGCCAGTTTTACTTTTAACTGAGCGCTTGCCCGTTTTAAGCCAACTTGGTAGCCGCTCGTAGGGATAAAGTATCTTAGATGAAAATATGGCGCTGGCTTCTTCTTTACCCTGGGCGATTACCCCGCACTGCCTGTTATCGTTAAACATGGCATGGTCTAGGATAAAAACCTGTATTGCTGTACTAAAGCCAAGCTGGCGCGCTTTTAAGATGATGTTTAAAAACCACATCGTTACAAAAAGCATGGTTTGCGCTATACGACAACGAAACAACACTTCACGGCCTTTCTCGTCCGCTATGATGTATAAGTTGTTTAAACGCCACCACCAACAATCAAGATAGGGTTCGCATCGCTCTAAAAGCTCTACTTCATCTAAATTAAAGCGTTCTTCTTCTGTGAGCCATGTGCTCTTAGGGTATTTAGCTGGTTTTGGTTGCATTACTGACTAACCACCGTATCTAAACCGCCTGTGCGCTTATCAATGAAATCATCAAGCTTACTAGTGCCGCCGGCCTCTTTACGTGCTTTGGCTGCTTCATGCTCTGCAATTTCCGCCTGATGCTTACCACGTTTGGTGGCGTTGACCAGCGCTTGTGTTTGTTGCTTAATACGTGTCGTTTCAGCAATAAGCTTGCCGCGTGCTAGTGTGTCTGTCTCAAGGCTTGATAGCGTTTTAGTTATCGACTCAGCACGTATGACATTTCTATCAAGTGACATTTCAGCTTTAAATAACGACTCGTAAAGCATCACTTTCGATTCGTTTGTAGTATCCGCATCATCTAATAGCTTTTGGATACCCTCAATCGAGTCCATAACCATGTGAATGCGAGCGCGACATAAATCAAGTTCATCTTCTAGCGTTGTTGCTTCAACTAACTGATTAATGCCTTGCTTAAAATACTTTGTATAACCACCGTGTTTAAAGTTCGGCGCTCTTTTTAGCTTTTGACCTTCGTCTTTAACTACTTTGCGCGGTGCTTTTCTTGATGTTTTTATGTGCTTACGCGCTGTGCTGTAGTTTAATTTGTTGTTGTCGCAAAAATCACGCAGCGATATTCTTGTTTCGCTATGCTCTTTTTGAAATAGCTCGTTTAAATCGCTCCATTTTGACACTACTTATCACCGCTGTTTACCTTGCACTCAGCTAATGCTTGTTCATCGTCACGCACCAGTTCTCTCATACGTGCCTTGTGGTACTCAGCATCTTCACGGCGTTTTTGAAGTTCAAGCTCGTGCTTTTTGCTCTGATAGCGCCAGTTCATCAGGAATGTGATCACAGTAAATAAAATGCCAAGCGCTAGCGCCATGTTGTTAAGTGACAATAAACCGCCGACACCAGTGCCGATACTTGCAGTGTAGCTTGCTGCTGCTGTTGATCTATCCATTATTAACTTCGCTGGCCCATTGTTTAATTCGTTTAATGTTTTCATCGCATTTGTCTATGACATACTCTAAATACTGCGCATACGCTAACAACGTCGCATTACCTGCTATTTGTTTGCGGTCAACGCTACAGTTTGATAGATATTCTTCCGGTGGCGCTAGGTACACGTACTCTGTCTGCGCCACCGTCCTTGTCACACTCACTGGCTCTTGCGTACTTGAGCAAGCGAACAGCATCACAAGGAACGCTATCATTAGCCCATGTTTTAATTGCTTCATCGCTCGACTCTCGTAGTTTGTTAATTTCAGTTTGAGTTTTGTGCAAGCTGCTAGTTAAAGAGCTTACTTCCAACTGATAAGCATTATTTAAGCGCGATAATGTATTGCGCTCGCTTATCAACTTGGCATTTTGTTTTTCGGTAAGTTTAACGCTTTGAGTTAAAAACTCGGCTTGCATCGTGAGATTGTCTATCTCTAGGCTTTTTGTTGTTATTTTTTTGTTTGCTTCTTTTAATTCGCTTTCAATAATAACAATCTGATATGTTGCGTAAGCGAGTGCCGCCAATAGAGCGACGATAGTCACCCTTTCAATGCTGCTGAACAGTTTTAACATTAGTGACTCCATCCAGGCACATTGCGCGCTCTTTTTCTCTGCGAGTGATTAAGCCTGGTAACTTTTGGCCTTTGGCATAAATCCAGCGCGCCAACTCATTACAAGCGCCAATGCGATCACCGCGATTTAGCTTGCTTAGCAATGTGCTGCTTCGGAAATTGCCAGGACCAACATTGTAATGAAATGACAAGTAAGCAATGTGCTCCCCTTGGCTCAGATTTACGTTTATCACGCTCATTAACTGCGAGTTGTGCTTAGCTAAGTCGCCTGCGAGTAAATTTAAACACTCGTCCTCTGTGTACTCTTTGCCAACTACTGCTGTTTGTGTGTGTCCGTAACAAGTGGTTGCAATGCCAACAGGATCAACATAGCCGGTTAACTCTTGACCCTCAAATGTCGCAACTGTTACACCAGCTGCCGCAAGAACCGCAGTTAAACCCAGCGCTGTTAGTTTGCTAGCTTTCATAACTCAACCTTTCGCCCACAAAAAAGCCCGACCATAAGATCGGGCAAAGCAAGTAGCATAGAGCAAAAAAAATCCGCTCAGTCGTAAAACTAAGCGGATTTCTTCAACATGTGAAAAGATATATCAATCTTGGGGGGTTTGCAAGTCATCAAGATTAACATAAAGACTTTCCACAGCTTCTTCTAGCGCTCCAATCATAACTTTTAAGTGCTGCTCTGCTTGCGCCTTGTCTTTTGTTGCCTTCCCTACGTGACCGCGAAACGCCTTGAAACCAAACTTTGCAATATAATCTGTGTCGCTATCGCCTAGCAATTCGAACTTGTCACAGGCTTTGCTTCCTGATAATGGATCAGTCAGCGAGTAAATATAAATATGCTCCTCTTTATAAATATACCTCTCTTTTACGCCATCAAGCCCAACAACATAAAACTTTCTACCACGCTCCTGGGTCGTCATTATCTATCTCGCTCATTAAGTAAAGTTTATAAAATTCCATAAGCAGGTTAAACATGCCTTCTAGGTTTTGGATCGCCTGGCCAACAAACCATAATTCATCGCTTGATGAATGTACCTGTTCAATCACCTTGCCAGCTTTATTTAAGCCGACCACTAATATGTCTACTTCTGAGCTGCTAGACACAAAATTCTCAACAAGATCTTTTACATCTTCCGTGGAGGTATATTTTGCAGTGTACTCTGCCCTTATGTCGTAAAGGTAACAATAAAGCTCAACAAGCCTAACTGATGCGCTTGAAACCGGGTAAGACACGCTTTCTTCACGATCCATCTCTGCGTACCTTTGAGAGATGCGACCTAACTCGCCAACTATCGCGCCTGTGTCTGTATATCTGCTTATCATTTCAATAAGCTCTGCTTTGCTGTATTTAATCATTGCTAGTCCTTATTCTTTGCCAGTTGAAAGTTAACCATGTGAACAACGGCCATTTTCTCTACTAATGACCAGCCATCTACTTTTTTAGCTAGCTTCTCGTTGCTACGAACAAACCAGCTAAGCATTTCAGATTCGCGCTGAAAGTCTCTATCATTAACGCCCTTGAATGCCTGGTAAAAGCATTGCTTTTCACTTTCCTCTAAATCGGGCAGCATAGACGCAGCAATAATTTCAAACTGCTGCGCTACCAAGTTAATTGAGCCGGACCAGTTTTCATCTTGGCCGGCCATAAAAGCTAATAATGTCTCTTGTGTCTTTTCGACAAGTCGCACTGACTTTTTAATTGCTGGCATTGCCACCCTCCGTAACATCTATAATTTTAACATCTTCATTTCTGTACGTTGATTCAAGGTCATCAACGTAAGTAAGTGTTATGTCGTCCTCTGTCGTTGAAAGGTAAACGCTGCTCACCAACCTGGTTACATCAACACCATGAAGTAATATCTTTCTCCCAAACTGCTTACAAACATCAACTGTAAGTGGCTCGATACTACTTCTTGGCTCGTTGGTGATGGTTACATAGCTTTCATCTAGCTTTACAACGTTGCCGTCCTTGAGCCGTAACTCAACTTTTGGGCCGTCATCTTCAAAGAGTACGCTTGTTGAACTGACTAACGGTGTTATATCTGCAAGCCATAGTAAAACTCGTTTGCTCATGCTATTTCCTCGAAAGGGTTATTTGATTGACCCGTTAAATATATCGCACCCCTGTCGCACCTGTCAAGTATGAAATTTCATAGCGCAAAAAAGGATCATCGAGTCGATAAACAGGACAAATCGTTATATTTCCCCTTCAATTGTTCCGTTTAAAGCGAACATCAATTAAATATCAATAACTTATATTTTCAATTGTTCCGCCATTTGTTCCGCGTTGTTCCGCTAAAACTTTGCTTTAGGCAATAAAAAACGCCCTTAAATTAATTAAGAGCGCTATTTTGTTCCGGTGTTGTTCTTTATATTTAATTTGTTACCAACAAAGGGGATTCTTCCGGTGGATCTTGGATATGAATTAATTGATACTCACCGGTCAATTTAAGTGCTTTCAAAACCCTGTCAAACAAACTTGACCCAAACTCGTGAAAATTCCCTTCCAGCCCTATCAATGAATTAACCTCACCCATTATATCGATATTTTCTTTAATTAAATCTTTGCTCAAAATGTTTGCTGATATTAAAACTTTAAATTTAACTACTTGTATATCCTCTATAGCCTTCAACATTTTTTTTACATTGTTATCTCTATAGCTTATAAATACATTTTTAAAATCAACCAATTCTTTATCATTAAAAAACATTTCATCCCAGTTAATAGAGTCTATGCCTAACCTCGATAGCTGGTCACGCACCTCTTGAGCAATAAATTGTTTATCTCCGGTCGTAATACTTTCAATATTTTTAAGAGCATTCATCTTCTTTCTGCAACTAAGTTTAAGATGGGAAAGAAAATACAGCTCAGACAGATGGGCTATAAGCTCATTAGCCTGATCGTATTTCTTTTGGTGCAACCACGAATCACCTGTTACAAGTGCCACAACCAGAAGTAAAGTTGTAGCTAATGATATTAGCCATGTAAAAACAGCTATTACAAGATCACTAACCGACCCCCAATTGCCATCTATAATATTTTTATCACTCCAATATATACACCCTAATGCAACAACAAAGTAAATTAAGGTGGTAATACATATTGCTATTAAATATTTTTTCATTTAGCTCTCTCAACTGGCGCAAAGTTATAATTAGTTCTTGAATGCGTAACGATATAATGCAGTAACCTTTATTTGTAGTCACGTATTGAATAGGACAAATGGAGACTTTAACGGTGTGTGTCGCTTATGCTCATACTCTCTACAATCCAAGTATCAATACCAAATATACTGCGCTTAACAAACGTTACAGTGCTTTGCTCTAAGTAAGTGGTTTTGCCCTTATCGCTTGCTGTTGGCTCAAGCACGTTATGAAGCATTATTTGAATGCTGTTATATCTAAACGTTTCGGGGTCTGGTAGTCGTGTGGTTGCGTTTGCAAGTTCGGCGGCTGTTATCATGCTACGTCACCCATTTTTACGTGTATATTTTTAAATATATCGCGCTCCCACTCAGCTATAAGCCTCAACAACTCCTTTGTTACTTCATCGTGTGCGCTGGTATAACTTTTATGTCCGATACCGATAATTTTACATCGACTGCGGTTTGATATTGGCTTGCGTCCTCGTCCGTGACACTTAACGCATGTATCAGCTTCTAAGTTAGTGGCCTTTTGCCCCGGTGCTAAACCGCTCCCATCGCATTCACCACACACCGGCTGAACAAACTCATGCACTGCTGCCATCACCAAGCCGTTTAATGTATCTGGCTTTATTTTGTATTGGCGTATTTTTACAAACAACGTTGCGTGCATAGTTAGCGAGCGCACAACACGATTAAGCCTTGTTTCTTCACCCACATAACGAAAGTAAGCCCAATTGGTTTGGCATTGCGGTAACCCTGCCAAAGCATGTGCCGCCGTCCGCCAATCAATAACGTCTTGCCCACTGCCACCAAACGTACCAGTGAGATTTAGCGTTTTAGTTGTAAGCTTTGCAAGTAGCTTTATTGGTTGCATATTATCTCACTCCCATGCGTCTAAAGATAGCGGTAACTTCGCTGTGTGCGGCAAAATCAGCGGGCTTAGCAAGTAAACCTTCTAGTGCTAAACACGGCCAAGATAAATCAAATGTTTCAACTGCTCCCTGCTTTAGCATCCACCCATATACGTGCTGCTCTTTAGTCATTTTGAGTTTTAACGACTTATCATCCATACAGCGCCACCAATGCGGCATCGCGCTTATCTTCGTTGCTTCTACCCTTCCAGCCTGTGATCTGGTTAAAGTATTTGTCGCTGCTTTTTGCCATGCGCTTAACTGAGCCCTTGAGCGGTGTAACTAACTTCACTTTATAGCCCTGGCTTTCTAACACTTGCTGTATTAGCGAGCCTGTCGCTTTACACTTGCCTACGTCCTGGCAAATTTTCTCACGTACAGCGCGTTTATTTTTAACCTTGGCGCCGAAAAGTGGCTTTATCGCGCTTGGGTTTTCAAGCTTTATCAATACTTCTTCTTTTGGACCCGCCGCCGCTATGTACTCGAACATATCGACAAAGCTTAGCGACTCAAGATGAATGATTGTTTTGCCATGGATAACAGCAACACCGCTTTTAACAAAGTCGGGATCAATACCAATCGTTATGTTCATTTAGCCACCTGTATCAATTCTTGCTCGAGTAAAAGCTTTTGCGTTCTAACCATGCCCTCATAGGCGTAAACTAGTAACTCGTTTGCACTTCCCATGCGCACACGCCTATCAATTACATCGTGACACGCTGAACATGCGTAAGTTGCGTGAATATCATCACACTTCTGGCCCATACCGGAACCCTTACCAACATGCGCTAAAACAGTGGTTTCAGGGTTGCGGTTGCATACGCCAGGTATACGCACTTGGCATTGCTGGCCGCGTGCGCTATTTCTTATTTTTTTACTAATGAGCGACATTGTTTGACTCTCCATACATAGCCAAGTGATAAAGATCGTCCGGCTGTGGCAGTAAAAGCTCTAAATACTCAGCGCAGTATTGCTCTAACCAATTTAGATACTCGCAAAACTCTTTTGTGTTTAGCTTGCGGGTCCGCTTGCGCACGATTATTGGCTCCTCGTTGCCAGCTTGAATAACCTTCACCCCAAACTTCCTACGCACAAATACTTCGTGTACGTCCTCTGAACTATTTTCTTGCCCGTAGTGCTCGCGAAAATAATCAGCAATTATCTGGTTCCACAGCCAAAGCAAACGGTTTTGAGCTAAAGAGCGCTTAGCTTTGTGCTCTTTAAACTCAATGACAACGTTTTTGCCTTGCTTTAAAAGCGCCCTTACCGCTTGCCCAATTTGGGGCATGAAGTATTGGGCGTTAGTAGTGGTTACTACTTTCTTTGCCATTACGCGGCCTTATCTGCTTTTTTAGCTGGCTCGGCCTTTGCGTCTTGAGCCGCTACCGCTTCTTTTTGTGCTTGCACTAAAATGTGAGCCCCGGTTGATATAAGCGCGTCACGTACCTGGCGGTCTAAGCAATTTTTCTCAGCTAATACAGCGGCGGACTTAGTTAAGTTGGCAAATGCTGCGTCATGGTTTACTGCTGCGCCGTCCTGAATTGCCTTTGATGCCTGCGCCTTTGAATTTGAGATAAAGCCATCACAAAAAACTTCGCCGGCTGGTGATAACTGAGTAAGTGTGCTTTTTTTGGTAGTCATAATTAGCTCCTAAGCTGTTTTTCTTGCGTTTTGATATGTTTTTTCTAGCTGCTCGTTAAGCGAGTAACCTTGATTTGCCGGCACCTTCTTTGATACAAAGTTGCCAGGGCTTGCTTTAACGTCTTGCATACGATTAGCCGCTTGCCTGTTTTGGCTATGCGCCTTATTACGGTTTGCATGTTTGTTTTTAGCGGCCTCTTTTTGGTCCTTGATATACTGCGGTACGCTATCAATGCCATGCTCTTTGGCCGCTCTTGCCATAGCGCGATTAGCTTCTGCTGTTGCAAAACCCATTTGCTTTGGTGTCGGCGTTTTAATTCCTTTCAGCGCTGCGGATTTTGCTGCCTTTGCTGCGACTAACGCGTTTTGGTAATCACTCCCTAAAATTTCTTTTAGTGCGCGAATAAACTCTTTTTGATCTTGCTCGTATGATTTAGCCATGGCTTAACCTACGTACTTCAAGTAAGCCGGCGGCTCGTTAAACTCGATTTTGAGCGGTATAGGTTCTAGCTCGCCCTTGCCGTATTTATCAGCAAGATTTGTGTAGCGGTCTTTTGCCATTTTTTGCCATGCGTTATCCGCCAGTGTTGCGCGTGCTGCGGCTATTTGCTGGTTAAGCCAATAAACCAAAGGCTCTGACCATTCTTTATCTTTGCCGTAGTTTTTAATGCGCTGCTCGCTGATTTCACTCATACACTGCTCAAGCGTTGGCATACCGCGTGCCTGCAGGCATAAAATTTTGAACTCAATTGGATTAGGCGCGTGTCGTTCGGAGGCTGATCGTATGCGCGCTGCTTCAAGTGCCATGCGAACATGCTTTGCAATAATCCCCATACCGTAAAGCTGGCTTGCATACTCGTTAGCAAATAACGTTAAGTTACCGCGCCAATTGAAATCGCTGTTTGGGTAGTAAGCTTTAAGCGCTGGCAAGACTTCGCCGCCAATGATTTTTACAAGCACGCTATTGGCTTGTGGCTTGCTGTCATTGCTGAGTGTTGATAATTGATTATTCATTACAACACCTCGTCATCGTGCGGGGTTGGAATATGCGCTAGTGAGTCTTGCAAGTAAGCAAGCTGATCGCCTACGTTGTTTGATTGGCGTTGCGCCATACCTGAATACTGGCTTTGGTTTGCGTTAGCTATCCAGGAATATTTAAAGCCCTGCCAGTTTCTCGTTATGCACTCAGATAAACATTCATCAACGCTCAAGCCGTTTTGAAAAGCGATTTGAAATTGCTTGCCGAAGTTGTTGATCACGGTTTGACTAATGCTCGCTTTTTTTGCTTTACGCATAGCGACCCAATCATCAAATATTTGTTGGTTTGGCAATGCAGGCCATGTAGAAAAATCTAAAGTCTCAAGCAAACTTTTTTTGTTTATTTTTTTTAAATTATCTTTTGTATTAGTTTCTTTTCTTATGTGGCAGTCATTTTCGACTAGTTTTTTAGTCGTTTTTGACGAGTTAGCTAGTCGTTTTTGACTAGTTTTAGGGGTATTTTTAACTAGTCGTTTTTGACTAGTTTTTAGTTGCTTTTGACTAGTTTCTATTTCCTGCCACTCACTAACTACAGGATTAATCCCAGTGTTTTTGCCATCACGAAATAACACTTTTTTAGCAATTAAACCTTTAATTATTTTCCCGATATTTGTGCTGTCAATTCCGGTCAAGTTGCTAATTTGCGTATTCGTCATCCAGTCATTTTTTTTCTGCCAGCGGTACGTTTTACTGATCACAGCAAATACAATTTGATACTCGCGTGCGCTTAGCTTTACCGGTGGATTTGCAAGCGTGTCAGTTAGCTTTTGGGCTAGTCTGTCATAACCTTGCTCAATATCTGCTTTCACATAACCACCTGTGTCATGTTGATTAATTTCGCCCCCTCGTTTATCAGGGAACTTGTAAACTTCTGCTAAATTGTTCATAATTATCTCGCTAAATTGAAACCCGCTATCGTGCCGCCAAAGCTGATGCGGGTTTTGTTTTATCCGCGGTCTACTTCGGTAGGCCGTGTTTCTAAATCTTCGCTAATAGCTTTCAAATTTTTCGTAGCTCTACTCCAAGCTCTATGGCTTAACTCTCGGTTTCGCTCTCGCAACTTATTAACTTCTTTTTGCAATCTACTAGTCTCCGCATAAGCGCCTTTAAGTTTTGCATTCAACTGTTCAGCATCGCCCACACGCGCAAACAGCTTTACTAAAATAAATTGCTCTCGCTTTTGATCTGATTCGAAGCGGTTTTTAGTGATCCAGTCGCCTACATCTTTGTAATAGCGCTCACCAGTAAAAGGGCTAACTATGTGCTTTACATGACCGCGTTTATTTACATACAAAAGGCCGAATTTATCGGGCAGCTCTTCAGGCTTAATCAAGCCCTCTGGACACATGTAATAACGCCAATTCCCCATACCAATAGTTTCGCCACTTCTATGCGGCTTTTTAGCGTCAGCAAGGAAGTCTGAACGCGACACCTTTACTTCAACAACAACAGAGCCATCTTCAAAAGAACCTGCAGCCCTAAACCCGATAGCATCAGGTACTTCGCCCGAATAACCAGAGCGAACCTCACTAACGGCTATATGGCAACCATGACCACCGCCGCTACTAGGGCGTTTTAGCCATCGAACAGCTACATCACATAGGTTGCTATGGTTAAGCTCCATACTTACCTCCTAAACTGCTTTCGTTTAATTTCTTGCATTTCTGCGCAACCAATACACAAATTGGTTTTTATCGCCTTCTTACGTGCTTCGTTAATTTCATTACCGCATTCAATGCAATCGTCTGTAGGCTCAACGTCTTGTTGCTTTAAGTTTGCTATTAAACGCGATTCTGTTTGCTCTATTTCCAATTGAGCTGCGTCTGCGTGATCTGCCATTATGAAGCTACCTTTAAGCTCTCGGCGCGACTTGGTAGTTTGCGTCCTACCATTTCGCGTAATTCAGCGACAATTTGTAAAGTGCTAGTGATAGACTCAAGAGCTGTCTTTTCAATAATCGTAAAGTCAGTCTCGGTAATATGGTTATGCTCTAGCGCTACTCGCATTGATTTAGCCAGCTCGCCTTGAGACTCCATCAAAGACAGGCTTAATACTGTTAATTCTTCTCTGGTAAGGTTTGCATCTGGCAGATCAAATAGAACTTTTCCGGCGTCCAAGGCCATTGCGTTTAATATTCTAAAGTCTTGCGTGATCAGCTGTATTGCTTCTGCTTCGATCAATCCAAGCATGTGAGAATCAACATTTTGATTAAGCTTATTGCTCAGCGTTGTTGCTGACTTTCCCATTTGCCTAGCAATATCAGATATATTGTAATCACGAGTAAAACTTGCTGCGGCTTCTGATACACAGCGATAAGCTACGGGCAAGTTTCTCGTACTTTTTTTAGATAAGAACATTTATAGTCTCCTTACGCTGCGGTTTGAGGCTCATCATCTGAGTAAACAGAAAAATCAACTTTAAGCTTGCCGCCGGTAAGCAGCTCAAGTTCGCAAGCTCGACCACGAGGGATAAGCCCTGATTTTACCCAGGGCGTAATGGCCCCCTTGGTTAAAGGTGGATTGAAAGCATTGGCTAGCTTTATATTGCTGCCAAAATGTGCAACTGCGTCTGTGGTTTTCATCTAAACCTCCTTAGTTTTGTGCTGCAAGTATAGTTTTATGAACAATGCTAAGTCAAGGTAAATGAACCGCAAAAGCAGTATTATGTTTAGTTATCTATACCAAGGGATATAACTAATGGCATTTGAAGATAGACTTGAACAGCAAATGAAAGCCGTAGGCGTAAAAGGGATAGATATTGTTAATCAGCTGAAAGTATCTAAAGGTAGTGTAAGCCAGTGGCGGAATGGGGTAACAAAGCCCGGCGGCGAAAACGCCATAAGGCTCGCTAAATTCTTGCGTTGTAATTTAACATGGCTAATCGAAGGCAAGGGTACGCCGGAAAAAAACGTTGAATTAGAGCTGGGTCCTGATTTAAGAGGAAAGGCCCCTTTAATTTCATGGGTGCAAGCAGGCAAATGGAAAGAGATAGATATGGAAAGCTTACGCCAAAGTGACACCGTATTTTACCAACACACGGCAAATGTGAGCGATGACTCGTTTGCACTTCGCGTCAAAGGCGACAGCATGACAAGCTTTAGCGGAGGGAAGTCTATACCAGAGGGTTCAGTTATTATCGTTGACCCCAACGTGCCAGCAGAGCATGGCAAGGTTGTTGTTGCGCGGCTAGAAGATAGCGATGAGGCAACATTAAAGCAGCTGGTTATTGATGGCGGAGCTAAATACTTAAAGCCTTTTAATAACAGCTATCCAACACTGCCGATAAATGGAAACTGCACGATTATTGGCGTGGTTAAACAGCTGATTCAAGATTTTTAACTTTAACTTACAAAAGGCTGTTAGTAATGAGTCAAAAAATGAGAAATATAGGGGTCGCGTTCGCTATTTCATCCTTCATAGCAATAGTTTGTGTGCAAACCTATTTAACACCAAAAAACGCAGATGAGTGCATCCTAAGCAATATTGAAAATGCCAATTCAGATATGGCAGCTAAGGCCGTTGTTCACTCTTGCAATAATTTATACAGCAAATAACAAAAGCAGAGGTGTAGAGTGAATAAAAACATACTGCCAGTTCTTATAATCTTGGTTATCACTGGTTGCGCTTCATCCAAAGCGATAGGCACAATTAAAGAAACCAGTGAAAGAAATGTAGGGAATTGTGATTATATAACCAATGTTAGCGGCACCTCTGGCTGGGGCGGCCTTGCCGCTTCGTCTGGGATTGAGAACGCTAAAGAGCAAGCAAAACAACAAGCCATTGATTCTGGTGCTACACATATTGTATGGCAATCAATTAACGGCGGTTATTCGCCTAGTGTTTCTGCAAACGCTTACAACTGCAAAAATAAAAACAACCACTAAAACCCGCCTCAAACCCCATATAAAAGTAGATAGCGCCCGATAAAGGCGCTTTTTTATGAGCGTTAAGTTTAGATTTATGAACTTTTTGTTTGACAACTAGGTATAGTTATATAAACTTACCTCAAAGTTTAGAAAAACGAACCTTGAGGCAAACATGAATAACAACTCTCAAATATTCCCAGCTCTTTCGCTTGAAGCGAAAACGCTTATAGCGGCGCTTTCTGTAGAGTCATTTTGTTTTAGAAGTCGCTCACACGTAAACGTAGTTACATGTGCTACGGACCCGTCAATAAGCGTATTTGTTTACGTTGACGGAAAAGCAGAAAAATCATGCACCGTTCTTTTAACTGATCACGATGCGATAGAGCAACTTAGAAAAGTCCTCAATGAAGTACGCAGCTTTAAACGCATTGGTACGTTCAACTTACCAACTCGACTAGCGAGCTAGAGCAATGAGCAACACTAAAACAGCAGCAGAGATCCAACGTTTATTAGCAGATCCCTTTGAAGCGCACGATGTTGAATGGCGTGTGCAGCAAAGTGGCGTATCTGGTAAGAGCAATCCATGGGTAATGGTTATTCCTTACATCACTAACCGCGCTATTCAACAGCGTTTAGACGATGTAGTCGGCATTGATGGATGGAAAAACGAATTTAAAGAAGCCGCCAGCGGCAAAGGTTACTTGTGTGGATTAAGCATTCGCTTTGGCGATAACTGGATCACGAAATGGGATGGTTCAGAGTATTCGCAAATTGAAGCATTAAAAGGTGCTTTATCTGGCGCTATGAAGCGTACAGCGGTTCAATTTGGCATTGGTCGCTACCTTTACTCACTTGATACCGAGTTTGCAACATGTGAACCGGTTGAGAGTCGATTTGCAGCTAACGGTGAGTTTATCAATATACCGCTTAATAAGAGCAATAAAAACGGCCCTAAGATGAGCGCTGAATGGTTCCCGCCCACTTTACCCGATTGGGCTTTACCTTCTGCCAAGTTTGATAAGTACCTAGATGCTATCGAGCAAGCAACCAGCCTGTTAACACTGCGCGAGCACTACGAACAGGCGTTTAAATTCGCTCTAGCCGTTAACCGCATTGATATACGCGATAAAGCGATTGAAATAAAAGATCGCAAAAAAGTAGAGCTCGCAGCTAAAGAGCAAGAAAGCAGCTTGAACGCTAATAAAAAGTTTCACGCCTGGCTAAATACGGCCATTAAAGACCGCATAACCACAGCGGAAAACGAATCAGTTTTAACAATGAACCACAAACACTTATTGCAAGAGCTTAAAGGTCATTGTCGAGCAAACAAGGTAGATAGCAGTAACTTTGTGGCTCAAGTCAACCAAGCGCATACAGAGGCGCTAAATAACCTAAGAAACGGAGTATAACCATGACCACTAATCAAAACACAGCAACAAACTTGGTAGAAGTTGTTTACCAGGAAGATTTAACCAAGAAAGGGCTTGCTGATTTACGCAAGCAATACCCTAAGTCGTTTTCACTTGATATGTCTGACGAGGACGAGTTCAAGCAAGGCCGTAAAATACGCACTGAGCGCAACAAGCTGGTTAAATCAATTAACGATCGCCGCATTGGATTTACTAACGAGCTTAAAGCCTACGGTGATGAATTAATATCTAAAATTGATGTGATTTACGATCCAATCATTAACGCTTTTGAGCTTGAAGATAAACGCCGCAAAGAAGAAGCCGCACGCATAGCTAAAGAGCGTGAAGCATTCTTAAACAAGCAGCGCCAAGAAATAGCGCAAATGCACGACTTTACTGAGCAATGTAAAAATCAAAGCTCACAATTCATTGCTGACACAATCGAAGCAGTAGACCTGGTCGATACAGAAGCGTTTGACAAAGAGCTTATACACGAAGCTATCGACACCAAGAAAAACATTCTTGAAGCGCTTAACAACATGTACCAAGCCGCTAAAGCCGCCGAAGCGGTAGAAGCAGAGCGCGAACAATTACGCATTCAGCAAGAAGCCATTGCACAGCAAGAACGCCTACAAAAACAAGCGCAAGAAATCGAGCAGCGCATTAATAATCTGCGCAATGATCCAATGAACTACTTTGGCAAATCGAGCCAAGAGGTTATGGCGCGCATTCAACAGCTTGAAAACTTTACACCAAGCGAAGAAAAGTTTGGTGATCGCACCAACGAAGTAACGCAAGTGCTAGCACAAGTTATCCAGCAATTAACCATGATGCACACGCAGCAATCACAAGTTGAGCAAGCGCAGCAAGCAGCTAATCAAGCACAAGCGCAACAAATAGAGCAATTGCAAGCCGATGTTACTCAAGCTGCAGAGCAAGACGCAGCTACAGAAAGCGCAGAGCAGCAAGAGCGTGAAGCATTAGCAGAAGCCTACAAACCGGTAAAAGATGAAGTCGAGCCTTTACTTGGTAATAACTTTAAATCGCCAGTGTTTGAAAGCACAAGCGCGCCTACAGGCTACACGCCGCTGGATATATGGCCGAGCAGTCAGGACCGCGCCGACAATGAAGAGCTAGACCGTATTTGTAACCAGCTAGATGCAGCTGAATGTCATATCGAAGATCAGGACGTTCTTATAAAAGATTTAGAGCAGCGCCTAAACAAAGCGCTAGCAGCATAAGTTTCCAACTCCAACCGAGCCAAGCGCCTACGGGCGCAGCTCTTTACAAAGGTGAACAGTATGTCTTTACGTATTCCACAACTGCGCATGGTTGAGCACTTAAACCGCGAAGATATAAACGTAGGTGAAGCAACAATAGTAGCAACAAAGAAAGGTGGCTTGTCAGGTTGGGCATTGCCTGGGGGCAAATTTACTACACAGCTAACAATAGCAACAACAGCCTGTAGAGAAGTTGCAAATCTAATTAAACAAAACGGTGGCCTATCTATGCCTCCGAAACGGAGCCAAGCAGCTTAATTATGCACGATTACATGGCAATCAAAGGTAACAGCTCAAGCGCTATTGCAAAGCAGCAGCGCAAAGAGTTTTTAAAGATGGCAGCAGTAAATACAGTACGCGTTTTAGTGCTAGCCATCATCGTTTTAATAACAACTAAGTAGGCATAACAATGAAAAATATTCACGTATTTGCAGCAGAACTACCAAGTATTTCAGTTTTAGAAAGCAAGGTTGCAGAAGAACAAGGCGTTATATTTACACCACTTACAGATAGTCAGTGGAGCGAGTTGGGCTTTAAAGTAGACCGCCAATTTGTAGCGCTGGATAACGGCTACCGCATCGACTTTACCTATAGCGCTAAAGACTACCCAAAAGCGCAAGTGTTAGAACGCGTAAACGAGGTAATTGATGTTTTACCCCACGACCCTAGTAAAGAAGAGATTGGCAAAATAACCGAAGAAGTTAACGCTGATTTTTGCGCCCGTTCAATAGCAAAAACAGTTCACTTTTCTGCTTTTTATCATGCCAAAAAGCAAACGCTTATCTTTGACTGTAAGGCCGCATTAGCGCAACGCGCATTATTTTTACTGCTAAAGCTAGTTGAGTCAATTGAAACTAAAACGCTTCACTGTAGCGGCATTTCAAACTCACTAACCACAAATATGCTACAGCAGTTATCGCTATCAGATGAGCAGCTTGGAACCGATAAGCTTTACTTTGCAGGCTTTGAGGTGGGCGGTTTATTGGTTATGCAAAACAAAGATAAAGACGTTGCACGCTTTAAAGGTGACTACCCTACCGAAAACATCAAAGAACTTATAGAGCAAGGCTACGAGATAAAAGAAATAGCACTTTCAAAGGACGGCATTCATTTCAACCTAGATCACAACTTTAAAATTAAAGGCATTAAAGAGCAGTTTCAAGTTGAAGAAGCTATGTTCGATAACGCCGATGATTATGAAATACATAAGCAAACAATAGCGCTAGAGCTAATGACTAGCCATTGCGAGCAACTAAGAGCTGCGTTTGATAAGCAGAGCAGCGACGAAGATCAGCAAGCTTCATTAGATGACGATCAAGACGATGGTAACGAGTCACTGATTGCCGAGCACAACGCCAAGTATCAAGACAGCAACGGCAATGACGCATTCTATGAAGAAGCAAAAGCGTTTGTTCAAGAAACACAGCACGCATCAGTCTCGCGCATTCAGCGCAAATTTAGAATTGGTTACAACCGAGCAGCCCGCTTAGTCGAACAGCTTGAAGCTAACGGCATTGTAACCGCGCCAGGTCACAACGGCGAACGCACAGTTACACCTTTTTAATCAAACAAAGTAAGGAGCCGATCATGGCACGCGGAGTTAACAAAGTAATTTTAGTAGGCAATTGCGGGCAAGATCCTGAAATACGTTACATGCCTAACGGTAACGCAGTAGCCAACGTAACACTTGCAACAAGTGAAAGCTACAAAGATAAAAACACAGGCCAAGCAGTTGAAAAAACCGAATGGCACCGAGTTGTACTGTTTGGCAAGCTCGCAGAAATTACCGGTGAGTATGTGCGTAAAGGCTCGCAAATTTACGTTGAGGGTAAATTGCAAACGCGTAAATGGACTGATCAACAAGGCCAAGAAAAATACACCACTGAAATCGTAGTTGATGGCTTTACCGGTCAAATGCAAATGCTAGGAGCTCGACAAGGCGGGCAAACTCAGGGAAACCAAGGTAATAATAATTACCAAGGCCAACAAAATAGCCACGCACAAGGCAATAACCAAGGTCAAGCGCAGGGTAATAATTCTTACGGTAATAGTAATAATAATCACCAAGGCAACAACCAAGCGCAGCGACAAGGTAACGGACAAGCTCAGCGCCAAAATAACCAAGGCCAACAGCAAGGAGGTCAAGCGCAGCAAGGCGTATCAAATAGCCAATACATGAGCGGCGGGCAACAGCAAGGCACAGCAGGTAACCCAATGGGCCCGAATGACAATTTTGAAATGGATGATATTCCGTTCTAGGAAACGTATAGATTAAAAGGTGAACTTATGAACGACACTAAAATCTGCATTGAAAGCTATTCAAGACTCAAAAACCTAAAGCTGGTTGGCGAAGAAACTGGAATAGCTTGGCAGCAAGTATATCGAATACTTAAACGAGCTAACGTTCCTGTATGTGGAGACAAGGCTCGCTATGGCTCAGTTTCTGACAGGTTAGCTGTTCACGCTGAACAAATGTTTAAAAAAGCGGTTCCTTTTGCCGTGGATAATAACAATGAACAGTGGCAGTCAACGGTTGATTTTAGTGTCGGCAATGAAACCATCGATATAAAGGCTTCAATAATTCAAAACGCTTACAGAAACAGTAAAGGCAAAAGCCACTCTGCAAGGTGGGCTTATTGTATCAGCAAGCAAAAAGACGTAGCTGATCACTTTGTATTGTACGCATTAGAAAAAGACAAAAGTGTAAGGCATGTATTTCTTATACCAAAAGAAATAGCAACAAATTCATCGTCAATTTCTATTCCTGAAAGCCTTAAAAGCAAATGGGCAGATTACGAAGTTAAAGAAAGTGAGCTTTTTGACTTCTTTAACCTAATGAAGAAAGCGAGTTAACCATGTTTGAACAATTTAACGGCCAAAAATTTAACCTTATTTACTCGGACCCAGCCTGGCAATTCAGCAACAAAAAAACTGGCGGCAGCATGAAAAGCGGCGCAGCACACCACTACAAGTCAACCATGAGCGTAGACGAGCTAAAAGCTATGCCTATTGATGATATTGCAGCGGACGATTGCATATTGGTTATGTGGTACGTGGGCTCAATGCCACAAGAAGCCCTAGACGTTGTGAAAGCATGGGGTTTCACACTTAAAAATATGAATGGTTTTGTTTGGAACAAGCTAACCATAAACAACAACCCACTGTTCGGCATGGGATTTTGGACCCGCGCCGGTAGCGAGTCGGCCATTATCGCAGTCAAGGGTAAACCGAAAGTAGCAAGCCGCTCAGTGCGCGCAGTAGGTAACTATGACACCGAAAGCCTAGACGAAATACTAGGCCGAGGCGTGTTTTCTGGCGCCTACCCTATCGGCCAACACAGCGAAAAGCCAAATGAGTTTAGAGAGGCGTGTGTTGAATTGGCCGGTGATGTGCCACGCATCGAGCTATTTTCTCGCAAGCGCGTTAAAGGTTGGGCTGTTTGGGGCAATGAAGTAGGCAAGCTTAATAAAAAGGCAAAAGCAGCCTAATGAAACCACGCACTAAACGCAGAGCGCATACCTGGTATGCGCTAAATCAAGAGTCAGGAGCAATTAATATGAGCGGCAAAATTGTTTACCAGTGCGCTGTAAATGGTGTTGTTGGTAAGGCGGGAAAAGCAATAGCACTTTGCGGAAAGCATAAGTTAAAAGGCGGTTGTGGCGCACATGGCAATACCAAGTGTGAACATAAATTTAGGGTTGCAATAAAAGGTGACACCCAATGAAAACCATACCAATGATATTTAATCAGCAAATGGTTAAGGCGCTAATGGACGGGCGTAAAACTACGACCCGCAGGCCAATTAAAGGAAGTCCAGGGTTAGATGATTCTGGCAACTTTATTGTAGGCGATTTTAATTATGGGAAAGACATTAACGGCAACCCTCAAACTAAAATTTTTACACACTTCAAGGGGCCATGCAGAGCAGGTGATCTTATTTGGGTTCGTGAAACATTTTGCTTGGGCCGTCTTGATGAAGCAGATGCAGAGCATCCAGCAGATAGAACGTTATTTGTTGATCAAGGTTGCGGCGATGAATATTACATACAAAAAGAATGGGCTGTATATAAGGGCGCAGAAGAATTAGACGAAGTTAAATGGAAACCATCTATTCATATGCCTAGAAAGGCAAGCCGATTAACCTTGCGCGTAACTGACGTTCGTTGCGAAAGAGTTAAAGCTATTACCGATGAGCAAGCAATGAATGAAGGCGTTTACCCCGCAAGACCAAGCTCTTTAGTAATGCCCTACTACATCTCATTTATGGATTTATGGGATGAATTGTACGGCAATTGGTGCAAAAACCCATGGGTATGGGTAATTGAGTTTGAAGTTATACACAAGAACGTTGACGAGGTGACAGCATGAACAATGCAAAAATCAAAGCCCTAGCGTTACAGCATGGCTTTAAATTAAAAGAGCAAAAAGGCGGTGAAATGGATTTAAACGAATACGTTTATTCGTTCGCCTGGGCTCTACTTCAAAACGGTAAACCTAATGTGTCGCATAAAGGTTACTTAGCCGACCTATTAAAAGATGCGGCAAGTTGCATACCCGAACGTTGTGCAGGTTACCACGTAGAGATTTACGCAAATGATGTGTGTGCAAATAACCCGCGCCTAAAGTGGCACTTCTACAACGGCGTTAATTTAGACACTTTCGAATGCGAAGTACCCGACACACGCGAAGATCTAAACAAGCGCTTTAACAACGCCAAAGGCTGTATGAAGTCGGCATGTTATAGAGCTATGAACCCTGATTATGCCAAAAAGTTAGCGTAGGTGATTTATGAAAAAAAATTACACAGTCATTTTTGAAAATGGCACCAAAGGGAAATACAAAGGCTTTAGCGCAAGTGGCGCAGCATTTGCCGCATCGCAAGACGGCAAGGTGATAGCTGTAGCCCGCGTAAGTAAGCTTCATAGTGCTGTAAAGTTTTTAGCTGTAACAACGGTAGCTGCCGCAGCAGTTTATCAATTATATAATTTGTAGGTGGTTTATGAGCAATTACAAATGCCGAAAATGCAATGCAAAGCTAAGAGCTAATGAGGCTTACGAATATCGCGGCGCTTTTGCCTGTGAAAAACACTTTGATGAAGTAATTGAAATGCGCGACTTCGAGCGTAACCAAATAATCAAAGAAGAACACAACAAAACCAAAGCATTTAAAGGCCTAGATCTAACTGATAGCACTATAGGAAAAGCAAACAAGGCGCTATTGAAACCACGCATTGAAATCGCAAGCAAAGAAAGCTCGCGTTTGAAAAATTATGAAAGAGGTGATTTATGAAAACTGAAATTTTAATATGGGCCTTGAGTGAGCTTGCGGTATCAGAGCCTGAACAAATAGAAACAGGAGTTATAGAAGTTCTAGGCGAAGATGAGCAAGGCAGGGAAGGCAGTTCAGAATTTGACATATTCGAGCTAGCAAACGAAGCAGCAAAAAAAATTCAATCACTAATTTCTCAAAATGAAAATTTAAAGGAAAAAATAAAAGACATAGGGTATTCCTACCGAAAAGTTGAGAAAGAAAGAGACGAATTAAAAATACTTAAATTTAAGCGGTTTAATGAGGAAGAATGCTGGCTATATAGAGGGGATGGCGAGGACTATTTAGATTCATTAGTTTGCCCCGTAGTAATCAGTCCAGAGAGATTAATTACAATCAAGAATATGAGTGCAGAAGGCTTTAAAAATGAGTTAATCAAAGCGTCAGCAGCTATTACTCACCCTCACATTGAAAGTGTCTACGCAGCATGGGAGAAAAATTTATGAGTTTACCAACAAGCAGATACTTAGCAACAAAAGACGTAGCCGCCCTGTTCGGCGTAAGACCAAATACTATTTTGGAATGGGAAAAAGAGGGTAAATTCCCGCCGGCTACAATTGTTGGAAAGCCTAAGCGCTGGGATGCTCAAGTAGTTGATCAGCATTGCGAAGCGCTTAGGGATCAAGCTAACCGCCTTTCAGCATGAGAACCCAACGGTTAATCCACTCCGTTAAGCCTTCGAGCATTGGCGATTTATTGTATATCGCCAATACGCCTTTCATCTTATGCCCTAGCAACTTCTCCGTGAATTGCAAAGGGCATCCCGCATCCGTTAAGTGCGTTGATATAGTCCGCCTAAAGTCGTGCATCCTAAACGGTCCAACACCTTCAATCGCCTCATAACACGACTTAGATATTTGGCTCACGCTTGAGCTGCTAGCAGGATGATCACCGCCACGGTTAGGAAACATATAGCTATACGATGGCGATTGCGATTTTATATATTTTAAGTCCTCAATTAACTCGCTTGGTATTGGCCGAACGATAGAATGCAAAGCGCCCTTTGTATTTTCTCTTTGAGTTGTAAAAAGTTGGTTATCTAAATCAAAATCATCTTTTTTAGCTTTGCATAACTCACTTATACGACAACCAAACACCATGGCGCAGCGCAGTATCACTTTGTTTCTATCCGTCATGTTTATTTCATCTAAATTGGACCAAATTAACTGGCACTCTTTTAGTGTTAAATAATGCTCTCGGGAATCATAATCCGTTGCAAAATCGCTTGGCCTTAACGCTTCGAATTGCGTGTTGCTAATAAAGCCCTGGCGAATGCAAAACCTAAACACAGATCTGATCTCTATAATGGCATTAAAAGCAAAGCCTTTGCCTCTGCCCTTTTCGATAGATACATCACCCATCGACTTAAAAAACGCGGTAAAGTGCGTTTTATCCATTAGTGAAATATATTGATTACCCCACGTATCATTTATACATGACACCATACGGCTCTTTATGCCTGCAGGATTATCGCGCTTTTTTAGGCAATAATTTATATACCAATAATCAATGCAATCTCTGATCGTAGGATTTTCTATTACCTCCGACTCAACCGCGTTGACGGCCTCCATATTCCGAGGATCTAAGTTTTGATTTACCAGTGCCATTTGCGCCGCACATTCATTACGTGCTTGTGCAAGTGTCATTGCTGGATAGGTTCCTAATTTATATCGAACCTGCTTACCATTAATTCGATAGCGTATTTGAAATGAGATCTTACCCTTTGGTGAGATCCTTAACGATAGGTTATCGCCGTCCGTTATTTCAGGCTTACCGGCATACTCTTTACCGTTCAAGCTCTTTAGTTTGGCTGCTGTAATGTTCATTGACTCTCCGACTCTGAGTACCAAATGTGACCAAAAATAGAGTCACAAATAAAATGGTACACAAGTTAGGACACAAAAGTCACCAATAACAGCATTAAAAGTCAGTGCATAACCGTAGATAGGAGTGTTAACTATACATTTAAGTTATTGTTTTAGATGAAATAAAGAGGATTAAAGAGGGATAAAAATAAATAGCGGTAGATGACTAGAGGCAATGAATCATTAAGTTTAATAGCTTGCCCGTATCTGAACCAAATTCATGTTTTTCAATGTTTTTTTCTTGTGTCATGGTCTTGCCTTTTTCCGTTTTGGTACACAAATTGGTACTCATTTAGATTTTACAACGAATGTTATTCAACTAACATGGACTAGAATATTGTGATTTAAGAAGTGTAATTCAAGGGCTGGGCGGCAAATTTCTCGTAGACTTAACGATCAACCTACTATAGCTTAATTACGCAATATTAATACAGGCAATTTTAAAATGCACATATTGGCAATGTTAGCAGGTATGATCATAGGATTATCAATTGGCACCCATGTAACCTGGTTGCTAGGAATGCCTATCATGTTACTTAGTTTGCTTTGCTTAAATATTGGCTCAGCGGCATGGCGTGAAAGACAAGAAGCCTTCGCATTGTTTTTTGGCTTATGCTGTGGCGCGTTTATTTTTGTCTATAATATTATTGTTGGTTGATGACTCGATACTCTGTTAAAAGCCCGCTTTATAGCGGGCTTTTTATTTCTACCACTCGCCTAAGTTTAAAGCGACATACGCCTTATGATAAATCGCATTTATCTTGCGCTGTATCTCGTCCAGTTTTGCACGCTTCTTAGCGGCGCTTAATTTATCATTGTCATTAATCGCTTTTTGCACCTTCCTTAATTTAGAAACCATGCGCTGTACTTTTGCAAGCGTGGCTTTAGAGCGTAACTTTTTACCGTCCTTTTCTATAAGCTCTTGCTGCCTTGCCGTATCGCCAAGCTCCATTGCACGCTTATAACTTCCGTAAGCCTGGTTGGCCGCGTCTAATGCTTCATAAAAATCATTAGCAAACTTGGTATTAGTTTTTGGCCCACTTCCTTGATAAAACGCTTTTACAACTGGGTATCGACTAACCGGTGTTTCTGGTGCCACCTTGCCTGTTATCATGCGCGCCACAATATCACTTGCACCTAATACGTAGCCGCCAATCGTGCCAGTGTAACCTTTAACTAAATGTTCAACTTTCTTAGGCGATACACCAAACTGTTGAGCAATCGCTTTGGCCGTGTCACTTGTGTAAGCGTTGTAGCGGTCCTCTGCTTGCTTATTCTGATCGGCCATCCCTTCAATTGGTGCCTGTTTAAAGAATGACTTGTTAATCATAACTTCCGCTGCAGGTAACACCATTTGTGGAATAGGGTTCAATGCCATTGTATTAAATACTGCGTTGGCAACTGCTTTACCTAAGTCCTTATCTGTTTGCGTTCCCGTTCCGTAATGGAATAGTCGCTCTGGCATGGTGCCAAAAACAATACCGAGCTCAAACGGTTTAGGTATTCTTATATGCTCACCATATGCGAAAATATGCCAGTTCATATCCTTATCCCAATCGGGCAATTGCTGGTATTCTTCATCGTCATCATTAGCCCAAGCCAATGCCAGGCTAAACGCTGCGACTTTAACACCTTTCATTGCTAGGTTTGCACTCAGCACGCGCAATACCCTATCGTCATTACTGGCTTTAGCTGCCCTAACAAGTTTGCTCATGCCCTGTAAACGTGCGTTAAAGAATGGCAGCATATCTATCATAGTGCCGATTAACGCAAAGTTACCTTTTAAGCTGTAGTCCATTAAATCCTTTGCTTCGTATGCTGCTTGGCGCTTGCTTTTGCCTGCTGCTATAGCTGCCTCATAGGTACTTAATCGGTTGGCATTTTCAAATTTGTCACTAATGCCGCGATACTTTTCTAATAAAGTAGCGCCGCTGGTTACAATAGTAGCCATGTAACCCTCAACCTCTTTACTGGTCAATCCTTTGGCTCTCAGTGCTCGGCGCATTTGTTGTGCGCCTGCTTCTGGATCGGCACCGTGAATATAACCACCTTGGAACGCTGCGCCACTAAATATTAAGTTGCGGTACGATTCATCCTCTTTGAATGCTTTTTTAAGTCCTTTTGCGCTATCTGAGCCAAATGTAAAACCGTCCTTGTTGATCATCCAGGCTTGCGCCGCATCACGTACAAAGTTTTTAAATATAAAGTCTGGTGACAATGTAATGCCGGCTGTTAAAAAGCGTTTTGCGCTCCGTCCTATTTTGTTAAACAAGCTGCGACTGCCAATGTCATTAACTTGAATCAATGCTCTTAATAGTGCTGGATCGCTAACAACATAAGCTTGTGGCTTACCGTTAACCATCACCTTAACTTTACCAAGCTTGTTTAAATCTTGTTGGCTTAGGCTAGCTATATCTTCGCTTGTTTCTGATTTTAAATAATCAGTGCCATCAAGGTTATTAACAACCTCTTGCATTGCTTTATTCTTTAATGACGCATCAATTAGCGTGCTTTGTCTCGCTATAATATTCTCTAGCAAGTCCTTGGTTGATTGCGTACCGCCTTTAAGCTTTTTGATTTGTGCTGACTGACCTGATATACCTTTGCGCGTGTGCGGCTCTACTATCATGCGCTTTATATCGTCCATTTCTGGATCTGTTTCACCCATATCACGGAAAAACGGCACGTAGTATTCCTCGTCAAACCCTGCGCGTTGCGCGCTGCTTAATAGGCCTGCTTGCTGGGCCATATCAAGAATAGCTGAGTTTATCTTGTTGTACTCAAGTCTGGTTTGCTCGAACAAGCGCTCTTTACCATTGGCTAAAGCTTTAAGCTCGGCAATATCAGCATCACTTAAATTGTTCTCTTTACCCTGGGCTTTTAACTGCTCTGCTCTGTGCGCGCCCATCCATGCAAGCCAGTTGTTAAGATCATCTCCAACCATGCCAAACACTTCTAGTAAGCCTTTGGTGCCTTCTTTGCGCTGCACTATTCCATCGCGCCATTGCGGAGCGCCATAGTTAAATACGCCGTGTAGTACATCGGCCAAGCCGGATGCAAGGCGCGCACTAACATAGCCCTGCCTGTTTGGGTCGGTTACGCCGGCGGCTATTTCTGCGTTTTTAATACCTGATAGGCCGTCAAATATTCCTTCGTTTAATCGGTTCCAAAATGGCGAGCTCTTTAACGTATCAATGGTTTCGTTTACTTTGTCTTTAGCCATATCTGAAAAAGTTTTCGCTGCTTGTTCTTCAAGTCCAAGCTTTTGTTTAGCTGTGCGGGTATCTTCTTCGGCTGTTCGACTAAACTTAAATGGCTCTGTGCTCCCTGATAGTTTATGAGCTTCATAATCGCTGATACCGTCCCTCTCAAGATACCCGATAATGTCATCTTTAAGTTGAGGCGATAAATCAGAGAAGTCGTTGTTGTAAAAGTTATTTGATTTAACGTCAAGCTCTGCTGAAACAGGGCTTATATCTCTAACCGTTAAGCCATTTTTAACAACTTGTTTTTCAAGTGGAGAATAGTCTGCCGTTAATGATTTTATAGCCTGCTTAGCAGTGTAAGAGTCCGTCCCCTTCCAAAAGCCGTTAGAATCAAGCTGATTTAATACGGACTCAATATCTGACTGACCGAAGTTATCTATATTATCTATAACCCAGCTAATAGGCTTTTTAACTTTTTCAATGTTAATTGGCTTATTAATCTCGCCATTAAAGCCGGTATCGCCGGTATCGCCGCCTGTTGTTCGGCTAAGTTTTTTGCCCGATTGACTGTAAGCTAAATTGCTTTCCTTTTGGCCTGCAGGATCACGTTGCGCCTTAAAGCCTTTCACTATACTTTCAAGCATTTCACGCATTGCTGTCAACTCGTCATCTTCACGATAAACAATACCAAGCTTATCTAGCTGCTTACGTATAAAGCGTTTTAACGCGTTCCACCAATATTTAACTTCGCCTTTGCTTGGCTCATTTTCTACAAAACGAGCAAAAATTTCCTCTGCTTTTACATCATCGTTCATATCCCAATAGTCGTTATTAGCATCTTTCCAATACTGCTCAAACGCTTTGCGGCCTTTGGTCTTTTTAATGCGATCAATAAACGCTTGTTTTGCTTCTTTACCAATAACGGTATCAAGTCCACCATGCGCGATAGTTTCATGTGCTAGCGTTTGTTTTAAGTCTGTTTCGCTATCAATGTTTTCAGCAATAACATAAACAGTATTGGACATTTCGCTATAGGCACCCTTAACAGTTGCGCCGTCAAGGCTCATGCGCCACATTTTTTCTGCTTCGGCAGTGGTGGATAATATGCGCACCTTAATCCCATTAGCGCCGTTCAAGCTCTCGATAAAGTCATCAGCAATTGTTTGCGCTTGCTTCGCATTAACGCCTTTTGCATTTTGCTTAACTTTAGATTTTGAAAACTTAATATCATTGTCGCCGCTAATTACGCTCTTAGCTTGCGCATTAAATTGTGTCATATCATCCAAGTTGCTAAACATGAATTTTTGACCGCGAGCCCAGCCGCCAAACTCTTTAGCAAGCTCTTTTAGTGCTGAGTAAACTTCACGCTCTTGGCGGTTTTTCATTTCAGTTACTAAAAACTCTTTGCCGCGCTTGGTGGTGTACGTTTCACCGGTGGCTTCAAAGTGTTCGTTGCTTTGCTGGCCTTCTACACGCACTTTTTTCTTTGGAGGGCTGAAATTAAATTCAATGCCGCTCTCTTTTGCTTCTTCAATAGTTTGCGCAATGAAGTTTGCAAAGTCTTGTCTAGCCTCGTCATTATCAAGCGTATAAACTTGCTCGTCACGCGTAGCAATAGCGCCAAACTCACTAGTAGCCTCTTTATCTATAACGCTTTTAACATCAGTAGGAAGGAAACCGTATAGCTGTACTTTAAATACAGATTCGCCTTTACGGTTGGTTGTAGGCTCGCTTGATGCGTCCATGTACTGATCAATATCATACACTTTTGCCGTAGGCTGGTTGCGTTGCTTTAGTTCAACATCTTTTATGCGCTCGAATAGTTCATTAATATCTTTTGCGCCGGTAAAGCTAATACGCTGCATGGCTGGCGCGTCTGCTTCATTGTCAAAGCGGTCTAGCACTATTATTTTAGTTTTTACGCCTGTGCCAGCGCGATCAAACACGCCTGCTGGTAAATCAATTTCAGCCGCTTGATATATATTCGTTAACTTTTCATCCGTTAATAGCGCATCTAAACGCTTGTTTGCTGCTGGCCCGTCCGGCACTAAAGCAACTATACGGCCACCGTTTACAAGGTGGGTAATTGCTTTTCTAATGTGGTCATAAGCAAGCTTGCCGCCTTTACCAAATGGCGGGTTCATAGGGATGCCTTCAAACTTATTGATCACGTTTAAATCTTCAAACGGTATGTTATCCACTTCGCCGGGGAAGTTCATTTGAGCTAGCGATGTAAGTTTAAAGCTTTTCTCTGTTGCTTTATTTCTCGTTGTGCCAGGGAACCAGCGACCAATAGCGGCATGGCCCACACTAGGCTCAAGCAGTCTATTACCCGGTGAAGGCTGTAACCATTCAACCATTTTTTTACCTAACGGTTCAGGCGTAGCAAAATAATCATCACCTTCTGCGCTCTTGGTGCCGGCATTTCGTTTTAGGTTTGCATAATAAAAAGACTTAGCACGATCCCAATCATTTATTTCTGTTGGTCTGTCTGAAACCTTACCGCCTTTGCCTATATCTTCTTTAACTGGAAGGTACGCAGCATCTAAATAGCCCTCACTAATGCTTTCTTTTAAGCTTCTAGCAAACTCACCCATAGCTAAGTTTTCTGCGGTGCTGGCGCGACCAGCTATTTTGCTAGCAAAAATGTTTCTCTCAAAAGCAGTGCCGGTTGTAAGGTTTTCAAATTGTGCGTCTGTTTTTACACCTACACGATAAATACGGCCTTCTATCTGTATAAATTGCGTTGGCTTAACTGGCATACCTATGTTTATTAATACACGCTGTTTGCCGCCAGTTATATCGTGCAAGCTAATGCCGGCCTCGCCTGCCTCTTGTTGCACAACGATAATATCAACACCGCTATTATCTTTATTAAACAGGTCTTTCGCCTCTTTACGCGCTTTATCTGGCACATTGCCATTGTAAAACCTTACTGAGTTACCAAATTCATCAGCAAACAAGTCAAGCGGACGAGCCAACACGCCAAAGTCTATATTGGTCATGCCTGGGAACTCTGATTCAAATTGCGCCATTAATTCAGGTTTAAGCTGTCTAACCTTTTCTATTGGGTCAAACGAACCACCAACGTTATAAGAATGGAAAAGCACAACCTTTCGGCCTTTCTTTACATGCTCTTTAACTCGGTTTACAGCTTCTTCGGCTTTTATTGCTTCTGTTAGTTTTATTTTTTGTGTGTAGTCGAACGTTTTATTAAGAATATCGGCCAACTCTGAATAAGGTCGCTCGCTTGTTTCGCCTTCGGCTTCACCATCTACTGAGTGATCGCGCCACTTCTCGATTAAATCATCTAACTTTTCGCCGGCGGCGGTCTCTACCTTTATAAAGTCTCGGCGGTAGTCTGCTTCTACTTCAAGCGTTCGGCCACCAAGCACGCCTTTTTCCTTCATGGCCTCATGGAATTGACGCTCCATAAGGCTTTGATCTACGTCCGCGCCTGGCGTGTTTAATTTGTGGTATCTCCAACGATACCCAAAATTTTGAATGTAAAACGCATTTCGACCAGTAAAGGCGTTATCATAACCACCCTCAAACTTGTCGCCATAATCTGTGTAGTTAAATAAATAACCTTCGGCATAGTCTAGGTTTTTAACATAAGGGAACGGTGTAGCGGACAGGAATAACACTTTGCTATCGGTTGGGCCTTCCTCTTTGAATTTAGAGGCGAGCGATTTTATTTTGTCGTGCAGCTTTGTTAGGTCTTTTTGATAAAACGATTTCGCCTCTGCAAGTGCTTTTGGCTTTGCCTCTCCATCGGCCTCAAAACGCTTGGCCTTTGCTTTTATTTTCTTGTCTAACGCTTCGATTTCATCGGTTAAATAAGCCTTAGCTCGTCTATTTGATCCCGCCTCATGGTTTGTTAGTGCTCTCAAGCTATCTAGCGCATTGGTTACTTTAGCTTGCTGGCTACCCATAAGGTTTTGAGATTCATCGGCAATAATAATATCAAACGCCTTACGGTCTCTGATTAATCGGTCATTACTGCCTAGTGTCGCGTAAGTTGTAATGGTAATGCCTCGGCCAGCATCTTTAGCTTTTGCTCCACCATCTGAGCCAATTAAATAAACGTCTAAACCAAAGTGCTCTTTTGCTGCTTGAATCCATTGCTGAGCTATGCCGTCATTAGGAACCGCAACAAGCGCGTTAGTTTTGCCGGTTTGCTCAAAGCGTTTTAGCACGCCTAGGCCAACAAAGGTTTTACCTGTGCCTGTACCGTTTGTGTTTTGGTATCCGGTGCCAGGGTTTTCGGCGCCAAAAAACCTGTTTTCTATTTTAGCAATGTCGCCTGCTTGCTCGGGCATAAGTACAGGCACACTTTTTAATATGTCTGACTCATTGCCCCACTGAGCGTTATGCGATTTTTTAGCGGCTGTTTGCTCTGCCTGTAGATCAGTTGCTAACCGTTCAGTAGCTTCGTTAGTTGCTGTTGCTGGTCCATGTTCAGCCTGTGCTCTAGCGTCATTGTCGCTATTGCTTCGTCCATCGTTTCCGGCACTGCCAGTATTTGCAGTTCCCTTAACATTCCCTGATTCGTTAAATAAGTCGTCAACGCCTCTCTCTCCAAGTAAGGTACCATCATTTGCTGATAGGCTAGGCTCACTGTCGGATCGTTGCTCTTGTTTAGTATCTGACTTTGACGGTCCATTGCTTTGTTTAGATCCGTTTGATTCATCATCATTAATGTTTTCAGGTTTTGATTTTTGATCGGTGCCTTGGCTATTTTGTTCCAAGTTTTCGCCGGTAGTTGGTACATTGCTTTCACTCTCTATAGTGCTTATGTCAAACTTGCGCACACTTCTAGGCAAGTCCATTGAGTCGGCTGTGCTTTCGTCAATATTATAACGTTCAGGGTTTGCACTCATTGCACCGTAAGCCTCTTTTAAAAATGGCTTAACGTCCTCGTCCTTAATGCCCACTGCTCGTGTAGTATTTAATACATCGCGAGCCCATTGCGCAAATTTTACTGCGCCCTCGGCAATAGATAGCGCGCCAACTTCGGCAACTGCTACCATTACTTCTGGATCAATGCCGCTGTTAAACTGGCCCTTGCGCGAGTTAATCAGCTTTTTAAGTCGCTCTGCTGCTTCGCGCTTCTTATCGCTAATTGCGTTCGCTGCATTGTCTAGCTTGCTTTGCGGCTTAGGCTTATCTGAACTATCTGGAAATTCAGGATTGTTGGATTGCGTTGTAGGCTCTTGGTCAAATAGAGGCGGCTCACTATCTCCAAACATATCAGGGCCATTGTCTTGCTCTATGCTTTCTGGTTCGGCTTCTGTTTCTGTAATAGGTGCGGTACTAGGTGCGGACTTTCCATCTTTAGGTGCGGATATTGAATCGCGTATTTGCTGGACCATTGAAGGATTGGTGTGCCAACTATCCCACGCTTTAACTTCGTTTGCCAGCTCGTTTGTTCGCTCTTTCAATGCTTTAGGGTCTTTTACATTAACGCCCTCTGCGGCTGCTATTTCTGGCTTGTTGGCCGCGCCACGGATAGCAGACAAACGGTTTCTAATTTCGCGCTGCTTTGTCGCGGCCACTTTCGCCATTTGCTCAGCTTCTTGCATAGCTGAGTCATCAAAGCCAAATAAGTCGCCGCTCTGTCCGCCTTGGCCTTGATTAGCATCTAATGCCGATACGGCGTGAATTAAGTTTTTAGCAAACGTAATTGAACGCTGATCATCGGCAATTGATTTAATGCCTAATACTTGTAAACGCTCATTGCCTGGTGCAGCATCGGCTATTGCTTCGGCTGCTTGGGCGCTGATCCGCCCTGTCCTCTGTGCTTCAATTGTTTCATTAGTCGCACTATTTGCGATTTTGAATGCTGTTCGCCCTGTTGCTCTATCGAGTAACCCATATTGTTTTGCTTCTGACTCGGTGATCCCGTCTTGCTTAAAGAGTTCGACATAATCTTCTACCTGCCCTTTATCTTCTCGAATGTTTAATATTGCGTCCAAGCGCTTACCATCGTCTGCGGTAAAGCCGTCTGACTCATAGTGATACTGCGCCGGTATGTTTTCAACACCATCACGTTTGGCTAAATCAAAACGGTGACGGCCTGTTATTATTTCTTTATTGCCATTATTGCGCACCCATACTTGAACCGGTGACATACCCACTGGATCAAACTTACCTGTTAGTGGCTCGACAACACCGTCAGTATTTGAGCCCGACTTAAATTGCGGTATATCTTTAGATAATGATAGTTCACTTACTGGCGTGTCGATAACTTGAACGCCGTTAACCTTATCATTAACAGCAATGTTTTTATCATCTTCATCTTTACCTGGTGCCGCGTCAACGTTTAACGATAACGCTTCACCTTCTTGTTGGGCTGGCTGCGCTTGATCACCCTGTTCATTTTGCGCAACTGTATCAGACTCAGGACTTTGCTCCGCTGCTGCCTGCTCTGTATCCTGCTTGGTGCCGTCATCACCTTTAATCGTCCAGCCAAAGCCATTATCAAAACTAACCGCTTTTGTTTTGTGGCCGGCTCTGCGTGCTGCGCGTGCTTCTTTACTTAGTAGCGCATCGCGTTTCGTTTTAAATGCTTCACCATTTTTAGCAACATTAACGCCGCTTTCGTTACCGGCAAACACAATATCTTTTTGTGGCAATAAATTTTGCGAGTCTTTACCGGCTTGTTTTACACGCTCTGCTGCGCGTTGCTGTGGTCGGCCATCTTCACCAAAAATAATATCTTTTTGTGCAATGCCTTTAGGCTGTGACTCAAGATCCGCTTGTGCTTGCTCGCGCATTTCACGGTTTTTAGTTTGCTCTGTTGTTGGCAGCTTGCCTTGCTCTGGTATTACTTGGCCGTCTATTGGTGCGTTTTCTATGCCTTGGGCGTTTTTAGCGTCTGGACCTAATAGCTCGCCTTCGTGCTGATACTTTATAGGACTAAAGCGATCTTCTGGTGTAGGCGCTTTATTAAATGCGGCGGCCTTTACGCGTTCGTCTACTGTTGGTGAATTGTTGCCCGCCTCTAAATCTCTTAACGATTGCTGTGCGGGGCTGGTAAGCATATCACCATACTGGCCGGCTGCTTTTGTTGTCTGGTCAAAGCCTGCTTGTCTTGCGGCTGTTGGCGCATCGTAGTTAATATCATCATTTTTAAATACAGGCGTTTGCGTATCTTCTGGTATGGCCTGCTCTTGCGTTTCTGGCTGCACCGGCTCTGCTGCGGCTGCAAACAAAGGATCATCAATACCAAATTTTTCTTTCATTGTACGGGCAACAATTGCTGAGGCTTCAACCTCTGTAAAGCCTTGTTTAATTGCTGAGTCGTATTGCTGCTTTTTAACTGTTTCAATCGCTTCTTCTGGCGTTGCGCCTGCCTCAACAAGCTGATCTGCGCCTTCCTTAACTGTTTCTGCTGACTTTTGCTGATAGCCCATAGCCTTTTGAGCAGTTTCTGAGCCGGTACGCATAACGCCACCCACCAAAACGCCACCAACAAACGCCTCGTCTAAGCCTTCAAATTCATCAATGCTCTTGCCTGCGCCCCATTGCGCTAATGCTTCTTGCCCTGTTTCTGTTAAACCCTCTGCACCTGCGCCTTTTAGTATGCGCTTAGCAAAGCTTGGATCGCGTACAGCTTCAACCAGCTCACCACGCCCCATGCGCTTAGCGGTTTCGACTACGCCATCTTTTAAAATATCTTTACCAAGTTGGCCCATGCTCACCTTGATACCTAAACGCTCAAGTAGCATTTGGCCGGCACCGGACGCAACCGCTTTAACTTCGTCTTTTTCGCCTTCGGGTTGTTTTTCGTAAGCTTCGTTAGATAAACCGCCAGCCATACCAAACGCGCCGATACCTGTAGCCGCACCCGCCATATAAGGCAATGATCCCGCTACAAGTTCGCCGGTATAGCTACCCAAGCTGCTAAGGCCATCAATATCTTTATATGACTTAACGGTAGGCTCGTATGATTGCTGCTCCTTTACGTTACGATCTATGCCTTCTTGCGCCCACTTAGATAATGTACCTCCTTGACCTATAGCTTTGCCTATCGCGCCTGTTTGTTCTTCTTCTGGTACGCCAACGTCAGTAAAGCCCTTAACGGCTCGATAGCCAAGCTCTTGTACTTTATCAACACCCGCGCCAAATGCTGCAGATAAACCGCCCTCGGCTTCTGGCTGGCTTGGCTTTATAAGCCCACGGTTTACCGCTTCGTCATACATGGCTTTGTGCTTGCCTTTTAATAGGCCGCGTTCGTTAGCCTCAATTAATAGTTGTAATTTATCTGCCATGTTATTGCGCTCCTAACGCACCGGTAAGTTGTTGTAGTAATTGATCATCGCTAAGGTTATTAAGATCAACGTCCTTCCCTGCGTTGTCGCCACCTTCACCACTAGGCGCTTTAACGCCATAAGCATTTTGAAGCTGATTAATGCGGCTCTGATATAGGTCTTTTACGCGCTTTTTCGCGGCTTCTCTGCCGCCATCTTCTAGGTAATCCAAGTCTGAACCGCCCTCAATTTTGGCAAGGGCTTTGGTCATTTCATCTTGAATAGAGTTGAGTTGTTTTTGATAATCGTTGCCACGGCTTGAGCTGGCTTTTGTGCCACGGCCAAAGTTAGCCGCAACCTCTGCGCCCATTTTATCCCAATATTCGGGGCGCTCTATCATATCAGCCATCATGGCACGTGCTTTGATAGTGCCTACTAACTCTTTAGGCGTGTACGTCATTACAGGATCATCACCCTCAGACGTTCGGCCTTTGGTCATTGGCTTGATTTCTTTTGCGCCGTTTTCATAAGTGACTTGTAACGCTAAGGCTACGCTGCCGTCTTTACGCTCTGCCGGCACAAAGCCAGCAAAATCGACACTGGCAATTTTTGATTTAACGGTCTCGTCATATTGACCAACGGATGAATTAATCTTGTCTTTGAATACACCGTTAAATAACTTAATGGTTTCAGGTGAATTGGCCTCGGCCATGTTTCCGCTTTTAATCACCGTATCAAGCTTTGTGCTAAGCCCTTTAACCGCTTCGCGGTATTCCGGCTTCATATATGTGCGCGGGTCCATTCCTTTGTTGCGTGCAAGTACATCGCTTAATTCTTCTGGCACTTGGCCTGTCTCTCTAAACGACTGCCACGCTACGGGTATTGCTTGCTGATCTTTTTGCCACTGCGCCTGCTGCATTTGGTAGTTTTGCTGCCACTGCCTTTGCTGCTGGTTCGCTTCAAGCGTGCTATTGCGGTAATCTTCGCTTGCTTTAGCTTGGCTTTCGCGCCATTTTAAATCCTGCTCGCGATTGTTTTTTCGTTCTTCATCTAACTGCGCTTGTCGCTCTAAACTATCTTGATAGCGTTGGTCGTTGCGTTTATCCATATCAGCTAACCGGGCTTTATTATCTTTTCGTGCTTGATGGCGTTCCATCATTTCAAAGCCTTTCAATGCACCATCTACAAATGCGCCTGCCATACATTACCCCTTAAAGTGAACCCGCAACTAAGCCAATAGCGCCACCAATAGCCGCACCCCAAGGACCACCAACGGAAAAGCCGACCATTGCGCCCGATGCCGCGCCGCTCATTTGCGCGCTTTTCTGCTGCTGATCTAAATTATCATTTGTCATTTCACGGTTTTGTTCCATATCCGACAATGTTTTAAGTGAGCCTGTGGCCTTGTTCTTCGTACTTTGGCCTGCTTGCATAATTGAATAGCCCATATTAGCTACCTCCAATATCAGCTAGAGACTTAGGCGCGCCGCCTTGCCCCGTTAGTATTTGGTTTTGTAAATCGTCTACAGATTCACGCGTTTCATTGTTTACAGAGGCCGTTGTAAGGCTTTTTAAAAGGCCTGTATTAGCACTGCTTTGTTTTGTTTCGTCCGGTGTTAAACCGTATCGGCCTAAGCGCTGTGCCTCGGCCACTTCTGATTGCTTAAACGAAGTGGCGATATTTTTTCCATTGCGCTCTAATTGCTCATTTAACAATTTGTCGCTGGTAGCAAGACCGAACAATTCTTCTTGAACTGGTAAGAAACGGTTTTTGTAATCTTCAAATTGCTGGCGAGTTAGATCCGCTAATGCGTCTTGATAACTGGCTGTTCTGATATTGGTGGTATCAATATCGTAAATATCGTATTCAAAATCATCGTCCATACATTTCTCCTACGTGGTCCATTGGTTAGAATTATTGCTCGGCGTGCCTGTGATCACGTTATCCATATCAGCGAGCCCGTCATCTGCTGGCAAATTGCTGTAATAGCTACCGGCTGCGCCAGCCAATGCACCCGCAGCACCTAACACTGAGTCTGTTTGCTGTCGGCTATTGCTGGCATCATTAAATGCTTTTTGTTGCGAGCTTGCTGCTATGTCGCTAAGCGTTGCTGTCGCCTCTTGTGATTGCCCTTGGCCCATCGCCATTACATTGCTCATTTTGCCTATGTAACGCTCTTGGCCGGCCACTTGTGATCGTGACTTAGCATCGCTTGTTACTGACGCTTCATTGTCTGCCATATCACTAACAACGCTTTTAAATTTACCGCTATTGGGGTTTATGCCGTTGGCTTCCATGCTTGATAGTGCGTTATTGCTGGCATCTGAAAACGATTTTTTATAACCAATATTGGTGTTCTCGGCTATGTCATCGTAAACACTTTCGTCATTGGCCTGCTTAGCATCTTCAATAACCTGATTTTCAAATGGAACAATGTTCTCTTGGTAGTAGCCCCATTCCTCGGCATATACTTTTGCTAGCTCTTTTTCATATTCGGTTTCTTTAACTTCGCCGCTGGATTTACCCATTACTATTCCCCTAAAAAATGCCGCCACACGGTTAGATCATCACGCACGCCAGCGTGAACCCAACCATGCAAGGGGGCTACTTTGTTAAAACCGCGTCTAGCGGTTGCAAATTCGATAAAGCTAGCCTTGCCGCACTTAGCAAGCCTAATGATGTGGTGTAAGTATCGCTGTGTAGCGTTCCCGCCATGGCAAGACGCGACAGTGATCTCAATATATGTTTGGTTTTCAATGTGGCGCGGCCACAAGATAAAGAAACCATCAGGCACCAAAAACAAAAAAGCCCACTCGTTTGAGCAGGCTTTGTCGATTTCTTGGTATAGGTGTGGGTCGTTTGCAATATTGCCTATTCGAGTTATTGGCTCTTTAAGCCGGTCACGGTACTTAGACCATGACACGCATTGCAGGTGTGACTTTTCCATTGTGATAAAATATTAACCTATTATGGGGGGTTTATCCATTATGAAATTGTAGAACCGTCCTTGAAAACCCTCGCTACTATTCTCTGCGGTAAAGTGCCAACTTCCTCACCTGGGCCGCCTTTGCTTATCCTAACGTACACCGTCCTGCTTGAGTTTGCAGGTATAGTAGCAAGTAAGATTGCCGATATTCTATCGCCTGTATCTAGGTTTGTTTGCTCTGTCACGCTATCTCTAGCTGACGAGTAACCAGACATGTAAAGTTTAAGTGTTGTACTCGATGCGTTAGAGTTAGATGATGGATTACTAGAAACCCTAATGCCATCAATCATTATTTTTCGTTGGAATGGCTGGCTTGAAACTGAAAACCTCACAACCTCGACTTCACCAGATCCAGAGTTAGTAATTCGACCAATATTCTTTGTTGTTAAATCAATAACATCACCATCAAGATTCTGCGCGTAAACAGTACCGTAAAAGCTCGCATTTTGGCCGAACAATTGGTTTATGTAAGCCTGGTCTATTTGAGCAGAGCCAATAGCGCCATTAGCAATATACGTAGTTACATTTGAACTCAATATTTTACTAAGTCCTGCAAATGGACCAAGTGAAGGCTTGCCCGTTATGCTGTCATATGCAAGTGAGTTTAAATAAGCCAGCGAGCCCAGTGCGGGTTTCCCTGTTACCTCGCTGTAGTCAACTGAATTTTTAAATGCTAAATCTCTAAAAGCTGGCTTGCCGCTCAAGTCGTTATAACCTAGCTCACTTAAAAATGCGAACGCCCCTAGATTTGGCCTGCCGCTTATTTCGTTGTAAGCCAAAGAGTCTTTAGAGGCTAAGTTACCTAGCCCTGTCACTTTAGAGGACGGTATAGCGCCTGTAGATGACATAACAACGTTGCCGTTATTATCTTTAATGGTTACAGATTGAAGCGTGGCGCTTTTAGCAAGCATGTTGCCGTTCGGGTCAATTGAAAAATTACCACTTCTTGCGCCGTTGCTTGGGTTATAGTTAATTGATGGTGTTGTCAGTCTTGAGCTAACAAGCAATCTATTGGCAAGCAGGTCATCAGTGACCAGGCTTTTTATAAATGCCTCGTCAATAATCGCCGTATTAATTACTGTCTTGCCATCCGATACAGCAAAAATAGGTGTTAAGTTGGTAGGATCTTGATCTGTGATAACAGCAAACTTAGCGCCTTTAACTGCGAATATAGGTTCAACACCGTCATTCACAAGACCAAGACTTGTTGTGAGTCCATTAACAGTAGACTTGACACCCCATAATGCGCTGTACTCACCTTGGTTTGTTGCGACAGTTTCGCTTACTATTTGTAGTGAAGATCTTACGCCGTTTACTTCGGATAGCAGTGTTTCAGACGCGGTTGCTATCGCTTGGTCTGCTTCTGTTTTGGTGGTGTAATTATTGACGATAAGCGCGCCAATGCTGTCGCCCTCTGGATCTTCTATAAGTGACCTAAGCGCGTTGGTTGCTGAGCTTATGGCACTATTTGTATCAGACTTTGTGTAATAGTTAAGTTGTAAGTCCGCGCCTATGCTGCTGCCTTCGGGATCTTCAATAGTTGCACGTAGCGCAGTATCCGCACTGGCTATTGCTTCGCCTACTTTTGCGCTAGTTAAGTAGTTGTTTAATAGGTCAGCTGAAACATTATCAATATCGCTATCTAGCTTTTCTATTATTTCTGCGGTTGCCTCTGTGCTACTTGCAAACGTTGATTGGAGTTCATACAGGGTTGCTCGGTTTTCACCCATTGCAGCATTTAAAACCGTTAGAGACTCAGCAAAAGCGCTTTGTTCATTAGCAAAAACATTTTGCCTTTGTATTATATCCGCCTCGGCTATCGTCCTTCGCTCTTGCTCCAAGTCATTAGCTAAAGCGTTTTCAATTGCGGCTATAGCGCTTGTTTCATACTCCGCTCTTAATTGCTGGTTTGTTGAAGCGCTTGATTGCTCCGCATCTGCTTTGGTTTCATACTCATTAAATAACGTAGCGCCAAGGCTGTTGCCCTGCGGATCTTCAATTTCGCTTTTTAGTATTGTTGTGGCTTGGCTTATCGCTTGCTCTGTCTCTATAGAGGTTAAAAAGTTTTCGTAAATATCAGAGGTAGCCCCTTCTATTGCGCTTTGCATTGCGTTTGTTGCTTGGCTTATAGCGCTTTCTGTATCGACTTTCGTTAAATAATTAACTTCAAGGAATGCCTTGTTTTCATCTACCTTTGTATTTAGCTGTAGAATGTCGCTTGCTGTTGAGTTGGTTGCGTCCGAGAATGCCGCGCTTAACTGCGTTAACTTTGATTCGCTTTCGAGAAAGTTTGTTTCAATAACAGTGATTGATTGCGCTAACGCTTCTGTTTGGCTAGTTGTAGCCTCTTGAGTCCTTAATATATTAGCGGTAACAATTCTTTGTTGGTCTGCCTGCTGATCATTAGCTAGCGCATTTTCAATAACAGCTTGTGCCAACGGCTCGTTTGCAAGCTCAACTTCACTGCTTAGCTGAAATATAGCTCTTGATACTGCTTCTTCTACGCTGACCTTTGTGCTGTATTCGTGAAATAGCGTAGCACCTATGCTGTTACCCATAGGATCTTCAATTTCAGCTTTAAGCAATTGAGCCGATGATGTTATTGCTTCGTTGGTTTCTGTTTTGGTGTAGTAATCTTGCGTGAGTGTCGCGCTTACTTCTTCGTCTATCGTAGATTTAAGCTGCGTTGTTGCCTGGCTAATAGCTGAATTAGTTTCTACCGTAGTGCTGTAATCTTGTTTTATTAGCGAGCCTAGACTTTCACCGTCCGGATCTTCTATCTCACTTTTTAACTGTAGGCCATAAGCTGCTATTGCATTGTCTGTCGCAGTTGATGTGTAGTAATCGTTAAATAGCGTAGCACCTACGCTGTCGCCTTCGGGGTTTTCAATTAATGATCTAAGCGTTTGCGTTGCAGCGGCTATCGCTTCGTCTGTAGTCGCTTTGGTGTAGTAGGTATTTGCAATGTCGCCACTTAACGCGGTTCCATTTTCCTCTATCATTACCTGTATGGTTTCTGCTGCAGCGGCTATGGCTTCATTTGCTTCTGTCTTTGTTAAAAACTCGGCTTCTATGCGAGCATTAACATTACCAAGCTTAGATTCAAACTCGTACAGCTTAACCGCATTCGCCTCCCAATTTAGATCGCCAACAAGCGCGCTTTCAATTAACTGTCTAGCTAATGAGTCCGTATCAAAGTCTAGTGCCTCTACTCTGTCTATCGCATCCTCAGCATCTTGCTTTGCCTGCTCCGTAATAGTATCTAGGCTTTCTATGCGCTCTTGTATGCTGGGAATATCAATTAAATGCTGGTCAACATCGGCGCGTAACTCGTCTATATCTAAATCAAAGTTATCTATTTCGACTTTTAATGCTGGTATTTCATTTAAAGCAACATCTTCAATTAAGTATTCCAGCCCCGGTATTTTATCGACTGCCGTTGATAGAAAATCACTCAAATGCGATTTTTCTATAAGCCCGCCAATTTCATCGAGTATAAGTTCAGCTGACTTTTGCGTTTTTGCAAAAACACCGGCTGCGCCCTGCGTTGGCCCTTTTACATCGGCTATATTTACAAAGCGAACCCAATAGTAATATTCAGCTCCCATATTTACAGTATCGCTAAATACGTCCGCAACTTCTGTCGCTATTAGCGTGGCACTGTTAAATGAGTCTGTTTCGCTGCGCCATATTTCAGCGTAAGCATGGCCTCTATAGGTGGGGTGATCCCAGCTAACGGCTATAAATGTAAAGCCACCTGTGGCCGATAGGTTGACAGGCGCGTGCGGTCTTTCCACGCCACCTGTTGTAATTGGAAGTCCACCATCATTGGTGCCGCCACTCGCATTATTAATAAGTGCCTGACGCTTCATATCATCAAGATCAACAAGGTCGCTCATTAATAAAGCTCTGTTATTACCTCGCTGGCCTGTTAGCAGCTCTATATTTTCAGTAATAGCGCTACTAGTGGGATCTTGCCGGCCTTTTCTTACTATGCCAGGGAACGTGCCTTTTTTTAATTTTGCCATTAAGCCGCAACCTCTCTCATGGTTGTTGCAATAGAAACGCTGTGTATTGTGCCTTTGCCATAAACCTCAAATGACCACTTATCACCGCGATTAGGTGGCAATCTAAATGCCATGCTGGGTATTTGCCCTGGCGCTAGATGCAATATCTCTACTTCATCGGCGTAAATGCGAACCCCTGAAAGCTCTGTATCGACTCCTTTCACCATTGCACATGCAAAGCTTAGGTCGCTCGCTGAAAAGTCCTTAGATTTCCATTCATAGCTTGTAAGCTCGTTAGACTCACCCCATTTGCTCAAGTCCGCGCCTTGGCAAATATACAGAGTGTCATCAACAAGGCTGTTAAATCCGCAATCAGCTTTGGCCGTAAAGTGTCTAAAATCACCGGTGTTCGGATCAAAAATAAACGCCTTGTCTAAGTTGGCTCCATAAAAAGCTAAATAACGCCCCTCTTGGTGGTACGCCTCTATTGTTTCTGGCTCGTACTCTTGCCACTGCTCACGCGTTATTACCTGGTTAGTTAGCATGGTTAACCCGCCACTGGTTAAACCTATCAAGCCGTCAGGGCTTGCATATATGAGCGTGCCGTTTACGATTACCGCTGAGCGTGCGCTTGTGCATGATTGATTAGACTCTAGCTTTTGGCCGGCCATTGCGTCAGGACTAATGCCGCTGAATAAGTAAGGGTAGCCCTTTGTTAAAACTGCAAGCGTATTACCAAGCGCAGCAACGGTTACAATTTCATGCTCGGTTGTTAGCTGGTAACCGCTCGGCCAAGCATACGGCAAGTACGCCTCGCTAAAGCAAACCGTACTATCAAAAAAGCCGGCCAATATACCGTTAGCCATAGACGTTAAGCCAATCATGTTCTCGTTTGGCATTTCGTAGTCGTAAGTATCAAGCGATGATCCTAGCTCGTCTGTTGGAATATCATCAACAAATTGGTTTTGTGATATTGGTATCTCTGCCACAAATAAATAATCTGCTATGCCTCCGCCGGTTGCCGTTCTGTATATTCTGCGATGCGTAATGTTTGACGCATTTACATTTGGCGGCGATAAAGCAAGCGTTACGTATGTACCTTCTTCGTCTGGGTATCTAATATCAAGACGTTGTGACGCTTCGCCCGGCGGTCCTTCTTCACCCTGCTCAGTGACAAACGTGTGCGTGTAGTAGCGCGTTTCGTCATCATTAGGATCTATTTCATCGGTGGCCGCATCTGTCACCACTGCAATTATTGGCACTTCGGGCGATTGAACGCCAAGGCGATAAGCACTAGCCGGCATATTATAACCGCTAAAAATAGCGTTGTTAGTTACTTTTGGGTAGCCATCACCCGTAAAGTAAACGCGTTGCCAAGGGTCGTTTGCAATTGGGCTCGCTACGGCATTAACTGCTTTATTCCATGAAAACCAATACTGGTCTAAGTAATGGTAAATTGTTTTTGCGTTCGAGATCACCGATACGTCTGTCAACTCAGGAAGTCTTAAAGGCGATAGGTTGCCATTATCAAAATGACAACCATAAGCTTTAGATGCTGATTCATTGGGAAGTAATCGCGGATCGATTTTAGGCCGTTCACCGGCAAAAGTTTTAACGGATATTGCAGGCATAGGAATCGCTTATTTGAAATTACGGTTAATTTTAAGTGGCTTTGTTTTTATTACTCAATAGGAAGGCTAAGTGAGTAGCATCTTTGCGGGGTGAATCGACCTACAAAGTCTAGGTTTACATAATCAAGACAGTAAGCGACAAGCTCAGAGCAAAACCACTTTTCAGGATCATTCCATGCGCTAAAGTAATGGCCAATAGCGCCGCCAAAATCATATTTGTGACCCAATAGCTCATTGGCATCTGTAGACTCGCCATTCATAATGCGGATCTCATGGTTTGGGTAATCGAGCTTAAAGGTATCTAATGTCTGTTTGATTACGCCCTTGCTCGCTTTTGCATGAATAACGTAATCAATGCCCTGCTCTTTTACAATCACGCCGCAATGGTGCCACTGTGACCAAGTGACTAATTTTATCAATAAACTAAACGGCATGTTGTTTGTGCAAAATATCACGCGCATATTAAGCACTCCAATCTAAGTTGTTGATAAAGTCTTTTATGCTAGCTTCATCGCTTAGTGCGTCCAGCGCATCTTTAAAGTGGCGAGCTTTATACACTAAAAACTTTTTGCGGTTAGCAACAGCAATGCCTAAGCCTTTCATGTCCTCAGCCGACATTTCAACTTCTTCATTTTCACGCGTTAGCCAAAGAGTGTCCGTTTCAGTTACTACGGCACCCATAATATCACCCTTTGACTGAGCATCGGCTTGGAATGTATGCCCGTTGTACTCAATGTCTGAGTCATTCAACGCATCGCGAGTGGCGTTTATGCTGTCGTTAGCGCCCTGCTTTTGCTCTAAAAGCAAATGCTCCGCGTCTATTGTTATAGCGCCTTGTTCTATCTGCTCTTTGAGCTTGGCCCATATATCAATTGTTTCATCTTTGTATTTTTGCTGTTCTTCAAAAACGTCTTGTTCTTCAAAAACAGGGAGGTCCTCAATAGCATCTTCAAATAGAGGCTCGCCATCTTCACCTAGCACCTGATTTCCTTCTTCATCAAGTGCAGGAGCTTCGCCAACCTTTACGCTTTCAGTGCCAACCTGAACTTGTTTGGTATCCACCTTTACTTGCTCTGTGCCATCGGGAACTTGGATTGTTCGAGCCATTCCTTCGCGTAAAAAGCCACTATGCACAGCGTTGCCATCGTTATAAGTCCAGCTTACAGTCCCATCATCGTTTTGCTTATATTTATCGACTAGCAAAAAGTCGTTTTCATCTATAAATTTTAACATTAGAAATTAGCCTTTATTGTTGCGCCACCGGCATTAGCGTAAGCCAAATAGTTAGCCCCAGGTGTGAAGCTACCCGTAAATCTCATCACTAATATACGACTAGAAGAAGCTCCTAAGAACTCAGGCACAGCATCAGAAATTATAGTGCTACCTGTGGCTAAGTCTATAATATTAAAAGCCCCTGTAACGGTTGCGCTTGTTGGTGATGAAAACCCATTCACAGCAAGCTCGAAGAATAATTGACCCGCCACCCTCGCGTAACACAGCTTTACATCGTTGGCGTTAAATATGAACTCATTAAAATTAGTGTTTCCGCTGTCGTAAATGGCGGCCCAAGGTTGCCATGATCCACTGAAGCCGCATCTATAATACAAGCCCCGTTTATTATCATTATCGTATATTTGCGTAATTTGCGCTGATTCTCCCCCGAACCTTTTAAATACCATCAACATACCAGCTTTATCATTATTGTCGGGGAATGTGCCCGCTGAACCAGATTCAGTTCGATAAAAGCCGTTAGGCATATCAAAATCATCAAAATCTGAGTACACTGCACCATTACCGCCCAAACCGCCATACCCAACCGTCAGTACCCTTCCCGAAGTTGTATCGGTTGAGTTCGTAGTTACATCAGCCGAAGCAGCCGTACCGACTAACTCTTGGATTTTATTAACTGTCTTAACAACGTGCGCGATTCCATGACTATCAGTAAGTGTTGCTGTTTCATCTTCTGAGGTTAGCCAGTTGCGCAACTCATCTAAAAATAATTGCTTTTGGTTAAACTGTACGGCTATTTGTCCTGCTATACGTGTAAGTATGGTTCCCGAAGTGTTTCTTAATATTGCATATTCAACATCGCTTGCTGTTGAACCTTCAAAGCCACGATCAAGTGTAATACTTGTGTCACTATTAACGGCTATGACTTCGTACCAAGTTTTTGCGTCAATTGTGAACGCGTCACCAATAGCGATAGCAATAACATCGTTTAGCCAATTGCTACCAATACCTACAATTGCTGCGTTGTTGTTTGTTACGCTTACTGTTCCTACGCGATACCACGCGCCTGCGCTTGCTGCCATGTTACTGCCCCTTCTCTTGCGCCATCATTGCAACGTCTGCTTGGCTTTTCTCGCCTAACTGACTTTTAAATGCGTTCATGTGCATTTGGCTCTTGTTTGGATTAGCCGCATATTCCGCGTCTTTCATGTATGAGCGGTATAAAATCCATTCAATGATTGCGTTAACGTAAATATCATCGAGCGCGATAACTTCACCCGACTCGTTATCTGTCAAGCTGATAGCTGGCGGTGCTTTTGAATAAACCAGCGTAAGCTTTACATTTTCTACAACGCCTGGGTAAACATAAAACGTTTTGGGGTTGCGCTCGTCATAGATATACAACTCAACTTCGCTTGCTTCTTTGCCTGCATACCATGTGTCGTAGTTGTCATCTAAAACCTGTCGATTGTATGGGCCGCGTATCGCACGCCCCGACTCATTTCGAGTTACATCAATAAGTTTCAATGCGTCAACCGGCAAAAACTGCTTAGTACCTTCTACACACGCAAAATCATCGGTGTCTACAGTGAAAGAGTCAGGACGGCGCAATACAATTGCACGCTGCGCGTCATTTAGATAATTAAGCAATTCCTCTTTGGTCCAGCGTGTAAAGTTAGGATCGTTAAGGAGCTTATTAACGCGCATTAAAATTTCATTTGAGGAAACAATAGCCATTAGTAAAACACTCTTTGTTGTGTAGGTCTTTGCTCGTCTAGTGCCTCGATAGCAACTTGAAAAGCATCGCGGTAGCCATCGGTAAAACGGCGTTTAAAGTAATCAGACTTTGCCAGATCAGTCCATGCAGTATTAGGCATCATTAATAAATTCGCTGTGGCTCCATCGGCAATCGCATCAGCCCAGCGGTTAACAATGGTGTTATCAGCATCAAAGTCATTAGGTAGCATGAATTGCGGGGCTATATGGTAAAACACACGTACTTTAGGTGTCGTGTTGATCACGGTTACTGTGCCGTTTGACGATACCAAGTAGTCATCTGAGCTTTTAAGCTCGCTACCATTGGCATCTAAAACAAAATCAACACTGACAAATACGTGATCATCATCAATGTTAAGCTCCCCGCTTTGGCCTTTCTCAATTTCTTGAGTGCGAGCTAAAAAACGAGACTCATAACAAAACTTTTGATAGGCGCGACCTAGCTGGTCTCTCGCCATCTGATCAAGAACGCCCCCGCAGCGTTCGCGAACTAACGGGATCAAGCTAGATAATTGCGCCATGATTATTCGCCCTAGTCTGTATCTTCGTCAGCAACAGAAGCGCGGAACGCATCACGTACTTTTTTGCAGTATGCTGGTACTGGCTTTTTAGCACCTTCAATAGTTAAATCGTGCGCTTCAACGAATGTACTAAGTTGATTTGAGCTGTACTTGCCTAAGTCGATTTCTTCGCCATCAACGATGATTAACATGCTTGCATCAAGCGCTTCTTGCTTTTCAGCTTCTTCGCGTGCAATGCGTGCGGCTTCGGCTTCTTCTTCTCGTAGTTTTTGGCGCTCGATATAAGCTTTAGCATCTTTTTCAGCAACCCAAACTTCGTTAAAGTCTAAAAAACGCTGAACAAGCTCAGAAGGTACGGCCGTTGGCTCGCCTTGCTTGAAAATAGTGCGGGTATTACATACGGTGTCTTTTTTAAAAGGCTTCTTACCGATGTAAACGATATTCGTTGTATTGCTCATGGATATTCCCCAATAAAAAAGCCCCGCAATAGCAGGGCTTGATTTAAATGTGTATCGAAAAGGCTTAGTAACCTTTGTATCGGTACTCTAGTTGAAGTACAGCTTCTCCGGTTGCCGCAGAAGAACCCGTATTTTTAACAACTAAGTCGCTTGGACCTTCATCACCAATATAAACAGGCTTGATAAATTCGCCTGCATTACCAGCGCTAGCAGTATTAAAAGCGGCTAAGTCCTTTTCACCACCTGAATGATCAGCAACCTGAACTGTTAGCTCAGTGCCAGTACCTAGCGCATCATTAATAATACGAACGGCAGTGATTTGCGTGCCAATAGGCAAACTTTCTGAGGCGATAGCTGTAGCATCAACCGCTAGGGCAGCAAGTGAAATCGTTGCTACGTGTAGCGATAGGTTACCAGCGGCACCTTTATAAAATGTTTCTTTCATAATTTTATCCAATTACTAAAAATTAAAGTGAAAGCCGGATTGCTCCGGCATAAAGGGCTTACTGTAGAGATACAGCCGTATCAATTACCATCGTTCCGTAATCGTTTACGCGACCTGTTTTGTCAGAGAAGCGTACTTTCTTACAACCATTCATCCATACGATAGCTGTTTCGTTCGCATTGCCGTGGTCGGTTTTCTCTGTAGTCATAGAGAAGTGCGAGCCTGAATCAGACTTACCGTAAGCATTCGCAAGCGCTTGACCACCAAGAAGGATTGCACGATCGATAGTTGTACCCGCTTCAACAATTTTAGTTGTCGCCAGTTTATCGTTGTTCGATACAGTCACTTTATCACCTGCATAGAAACGTACAGGTTTCTTGTATAGACGAACAAGAATGTTGCGCCACATGATCACATCACCTTTAAATACCGGGTGATTAAAACCTTGGCCGCGTTTAATAGCGCGTGATTGTAGCTCTTGTAACTTTTTATCAGTCGCAGAAGCCCAAAGGTCACGCCATTGGCGCGGTGTTACGAATAACAAGAAGAACGGCGACTCGTTAGCCATTTGGTCAGCTTCAAAGCTAATGTGCTTCATTGGGTTAGCTTGTTCTTCCAAGATAAGCGCTAAATCGTCCAGCTTTTCAAGCGTCATAATATCCGCAGCATCAATCGCTTCAAAGCTTGTCGCATCACCGCCAAACTGGTGACGGTCATACGTTGGAGCCGTAACGTCATTAACCATGATTTCTTTAAATTCTTCATGATCTTCAAGTGGGATAATAATATCGTCCGGTGCAAAAGAACCACGCGCACCGGCCAGGTGGTACATAGCAACTTCATCTTTCAGATCGTTGTAGTAGTTACCTAATAGTGTTTTAGCAGTGCTAAGCAGGTTATGCTTAGTACGCTTTTGCGACATTTTACCACCGCTATCAACCATCTTACGGCCTTGGTCAATGCGCAATTCAAATACTGTTTTGCTTAAGCTCTCGCCTCGGCCTTCCAGTTTTTTATCGCCCATTGTTGGTAAGCCGCTTAGGTTGTGGAATAAATCCATTTCAACCGCATCACCGGCTTGGCTTTGCAAGTCGTTAATCATAACCACTGGCGCGCCCTTTTCACTTTGCTTTTTGCCGTGGGCCATATCAGCTTTAGCCGATTTTGGTGCAGAGCCGGTTAGCATGTTCACGAACGTATTTTGACGGCGTGTATGTGTAAACAGGGCAGCACCAAACGCTTTAGCCGCTTGTGCTTTTGTAATCGTGCTCATTTTAATTTCCTAGAGATAATCTGACACGCTCTCAAGCATTGCTTCTACTTGCTGCTCCGTCATACCTTCCATTTCGGCTGCGATAGTCGCTGCGTCTTTTTCAAGTAAGCCGGCACTAGCACTTAGATCATTTGCCTGTGTGCCTATGTCAGTAGGTGTATTTGGGATTGGTGCAGAGTTTGCGT
>Ga0207921_100005_pt1 | contig 26023 bp, 21 predicted proteins | sample DeeseametaMP0104_FD_184222 | JGI IMG/M metagenome (GOLD analysis project Ga0207921, IMG submission 184222) | Marine microbial communities from the Deep Atlantic Ocean - MP0104 (SPAdes) | ecosystem: Environmental > Aquatic > Marine > Oceanic | place: North of Cape Verde, Atlantic Ocean | collected...
AAGTTGTTGTTAATCGTGCCCGTATCACGCAAAACAAGGAACATATCGTCAACATACCGACCATAATGAATCGGCGTTAGCTTTTCTAGCACCGTTCTATCCCATTTGTGCAAGGCTGCATTTGAAATAACTCGACTGCATGTTAGTCCAATAACCAATCCACCCATGATATTGGCTTTCTTCCCCCCCACTGACTGTCCGAACTTTGATGCTCCCGCAGCCCATTTTCCTAGAAAGCTAGCTAATTGATCTGTGAAGCTCCTTTCGGTGTCATCTAGGTCTAATTTCAGGGTATCTAATAAACCAGATTTAGCGATAATTAGCGGGTCGATAAAATGGTAGTAACTTTTCAAATCAAGAGATACTGCAATTATGTCACGATCTTTCTCCAACTGTTCTCGTATTGCCACTAATCCATCGTTGCGCCATTTCTGGTAGGGTTGGAAATAAGGAACAAATGAGCCAACCGAGCTTAAATGAAATGGTTTCTCATCATTCTCTTTAAATAATTCATCGTTACGAATTCTTTTTAATCTTGCACCATAGCAACTATCATCTAGATTAGCGTCGAACTTGTGACCAATCATATTTATCCAAAGAGCAGAAATGACATGTGTATCTACTGGAAAGTCGCCAACTACGCGAAACTCGGGTACGATATCGTAGTTCTTGAATAGGCTCTCAACCGCTCGTTCTGGTTTAGAAAAATGCACATGTCCATTTTCGGTTTCGCCCTTCTTTTTCTCTGTAGAAAGTTTCTTTGGCAATAAACGGAAATCACCCAAGAACTCTGTATTCCCATCAAAACCTTGGTCGCTTTTTATTTTTTTTAGAAGTTTCTCGAGATTTTCAAGTAAGCATTGCTCATACTCAGCAAATTTTATAGCGGTCGGAAAAGTATTTTCAAAGAAACAGTCTGCTTTGGCTTTTCGATACGCTATAAGTAGATCTTCAATTGTTAACGAATCCCACCCTTCAAATTTTGCTTTGTACGACATTAATCACTTCCTTATATTTAACTGACGTCTAAATAGCTTTTTCTTAGCGTATCATTGCAATATAACAATTGCTAAAAGTATGACTCATTATGAGTACAGGCTTTTAACAAATAAATATTTAAACTCGCAAAGGTAAAAAAATTTACTGGTTCTCTGCCATACTTAATAGTTACAACTGCCCACCCACACCTTTAAACTTTTCAACAAACGCAGCGATTTTTTGGAAAACCGTCTGTTTTTGCGTTCGATATTGTGGGTTCAACGGGCTAAGCTTTGGCAGCGCGTCATTAAGCGCGGTGCCATTCTCAGTTGCATACTCTCTTTTCAAGGAGGAAGCAATGTAGCGTCTAGCGGCTTTTTCATCGAGCTTCTCAGAAGCTATGATGGCGTCGGCTTCACGCTTTTGTTCGGCCTGTGCGAACTTGAAGAAGGCGTCAATGATGCTGGCTTTATCATTTATTTCATCCAAATTAGTTTGATTGATAAAATCAACGACCAAACTTTCTTTAGCCCTGTTTCCTAAGCTGCCTCGTATCATCCGGCGAACTTCATTAATTAAACCCTCTTTGCTTTTGTTCTTCTTATTATGTTCGAAAATTAGTTCTAGGATGTAATCAAGGTTAATTTCTTGTGATTTAAGCAAATCTACTTCAAAGACAACATCGTCCCAGTCTACAGTTGACTTATCTTTGTCTTGCCCTTGTTTTTCGCGTCGCAGCCATTCTCTAGTGTCGTTGTAGGTGGAGCGATAGTCTTGAACTGCTCGTTCACTTGGCATCTCAATATCGGTCATCTTTTTGATGTCATCATCGTTTAAATAATATTTGGCTTTAAACGCTTCAACAGCCTTATTGTCGTTAGTATCTAAACTTTGTAGTGCTTTTAAACCAGCAAACTCATCATAATTTTGTAAGATGTTTTCAGCTTTTAGGTACTCGCCAAAGAGCTTTGCAAATTCTTTTTTATCTTGTTCTTTTTCAATATTTTCGGGGCTCGGAAAGCGCTCTTTAAGTTCTTTTACAATATCTACAAAACCTCTACGCGCTTGACCAGTGACTATATCGTTGAAGCCTTCCATGTATTCTTTGTAGCTTTTTTCGAGTACTACATTTTTGGTGTTTTTATCACCAAATAAAGTGATGGCATTTATGGTAGCTTTTTCTAAATCACGGAAGGTAACGATATTTCCAAAGGTCTTAGTAGCGTCGTAAATACGATTGGTGCGAGAAAATGCTTGCATTAGCCCGTGGTAACGCAAATTCTTATCAACAAATAAGGTATTGAGCGTTGGCGCATCAAAACCAGTTAAAAACATACCCACAACAATGAGCAAATCAATATCATGGTTTTTAACTCGCTGAGCAAGGTCGCGGTAATAGTTTTGGAATCCATTGCTGTCGATGCCAAAGTTAGTTTTGAACATTGCATTGTAATCAGCAATCGCTGCGCTTAAAAATTCTTTAGCACTGCTGTTCATCGCTGTCACTTCAAAGCTTTCATCAAGAATATCGCCGATGGCATCTTGCTCTTCATTGGCAGCGAACGAAAATATGGTGGCAACCTTTAGTGGTTTTTTAGTTACGCTAGCAGCAGAAGAGGCACTAGCTTCACTCTGTAGGTTTTTAAATGTTTCATAATAAGCTTTTGCGGCGTCTACGCTACTTACCGCGAACATAGCATTAAACCCTTTTGCGCCCGAATAGGCCCGATGAGTTTTTTGGTTGAAATTGTTTAGGATGTACTGCGATATTTCTTTTATGCGAGTAGGGTGCAAAAAAGCTTGCTTGTTCTCTGCTGCACTTAACTTTTTTTCATCTTGCTCTGTCTCAATGCTTTTAAATTGCGGACGAACATCGTTATAGTCTACTTTGAATTTAAGTACTTTTTCATCGCGGATGGCATCGGTAATAACATAGGTATGTAGTTGTTGACCAAACACGCTTCCCGTCGTTTCAGCACCAAGAGCATTTTCTGGAAAGATAGGCGTGCCTGTAAAACCAAACTGATAATACTTTTTAAACTTCTTTTTTAAATTTTTCTGCGCTTCACCAAACTGACTACGATGGCACTCATCAAAAATAAACACCACTTGTTTGTGATAGATGGCTAAGTTGCTTTCATTCTTAATCAAGTTATTCAGTTTTTGAATGGTCGTAACCACGATTTTGTTGTCATCTTTATCGAGGTTACTCTTAAGGCCCGCAGTGCTATCCGATCCATTTACGCTATCAGGCGAGAAGCGCTGATATTCTTTCATGGTTTGATAGTCGAGATCTTTGCGGTCTACTACAAAGAAGACTTTATCAATACATTTTAAATCGGTTGCTAAGCGAGCCGCTTTAAAGCTGGTAAGTGTTTTACCAGAGCCAGTGGTATGCCAAATATAACCGCCGCTCTCGGCATTGCTCCAACTCTTACTATTAAATGCACTTTTTATTTTCCATAATATCCGCTCTGTTGCCGCAATTTGATATGGCCGCATTACCAATAAGGTATTACTTACATCAAATACCGAGTAGTGCAAAATCACTTCAAGCAGAGTTTCCTTTTGGAAAAACGTGGCGGTAAAATCTTTTAAATCTTTGATCAGGGTATTGTCTGACTTAGCCCAGTTCATGGTGAAGTCAAAGCTATTCTTGTCTCGCTTGGTGGTATTGGCAAAATAGCGCGTATCGGTGCCATTAGAGATCACAAATAGCTGCAAGAACTTATACAGAGAGTTTTCAGCGTTAAAGCTTTCTTTACTGTAGCGATGTATTTGGTTAAAGGCTTCGCGTATCGCCACGCCACGTTTTTTCAGCTCAATTTGTACCAAGGGCAAGCCATTCACCAAAATCGTTACATCGTAGCGATTAGCATGACTGCCAGTTTGCTCAAACTGTTTTATGACTTGTACTTTGTTTCGTGCAACGATTTTCTTATCAAACAAATAAATATTTTCAATATGACCATCATCAAACACAAAATCAAAAATATAGTCACTATGCACCTTGCGGGTTTTATCAATAATACTATCACTAGGTGTATTCAAATATTGTTCTTGGAAACGCACCCATTCAGCATCGGTAAACTCGATTTTATTGAGGGCTTGCAACTGCTTACGCAAATTCACCAACATTGAATCCAGCGTTGTCACATTCGGCAAGTACTCATAGCCTTGATTGCTTAAGTCTTGAATAAGCTCTCGCTCTAAATCACCTTCGCTTTGAAAGTTTTCTGCTACTTTCCATTCTTTTTTATATTTGTCTAGGACAATAAAGTTGTTGGATTCTGCAATCGGATAATAGGTGGTCATTTATCTAAGTCCTTTTTCTCTCTACCAGTGCCAAGTAGCTTTTTTACCTCACGGTCAAAGTCTGACTCTATTTTTTGTTGTGTATTAAATTGCTCATACTGCGCGTGGGCTTTTTGTTCAGCCGTTTTACGAGATACACTTCCATAACCTTCAAGCACTTTATATTCATTAAAGGCTAAAAATTTATTCACGCTTTCAGCAAACGCTTCCATGGTGAATGTGTTGCGCCGTTCAATAATGCCCTCGATATAATCAAAAAAGGCTGTGATAGTGCGTTCTAGTTTTTTAATTTCATCTTCTTCAAGGTAATTTTTAGCTATTGTAGTGTCGGCTTTCAATACACGACCGGCGGGTGCGTTTTTAAAAGTGGTCATCCCCATCAACGGTTTTTTCGCATCTGCTTTCAGTGAAATTATTTCTGCTGCCGTATGACCAGTAATCGCAAAATGAAATTTGTCTTGAACGTGTGCGTAGAACAAACGCGTGGTTTCTGAGCGTGCATCATAATCAATACTGCATTCAGCAAAGATGTCAGTAATTTGCTGATATATACGTCGCTCACTGGCGCGTATCGATCGGACACGTTCCAGTAGTTCTTTGAAGTAGTCTTTACCAAAAAAGCGGCCGTTTTTGAGCCGCTCATCGTCCATGGCAAAACCTTTGATGATGTAATCTTTAATGAGCTGAGTCGCCCAAATACGAAACTGAGTGGCTTGCGTTGAGTTAACCCGATAACCAACAGATATGACCGCGTCTAAGTTGTAGTACTCAAGCTTACGCTTAACATCGCGCTTACCTTCTTGTTGAACTGTTTCCAAAATGGAAATAGTTGCCTCGCGTTGCAATTCGCCTGAATCGTAAATATTGTCCAAGTGTTTAGAAATAGCCGGCACACCGACACCAAATAGCTCGGCAATGCGTTTTTGCGTAAGCCATATGGTTTCGCCACTCAGCAATACTTCAACTTTAATATCACCATTGGGGGCTGTGTATAGCAGGAATTCTGAGGTTTGGTCTTGCAGACTGAGATTAGGCATTTTGTGCTCCTTGCAATTTAAAGCCATAGTTGTTCAACAAGTGCTTCAATAGAAAATCCACGATTTGTTTTTCTGACGCTGTTGGCTGTGCAACTTCCTCATTTGATAACGAGCGATGACTATAAAAATGCATTACTCTTTTAGCATATAGAGTTCGATCTTCAGGTAGTAACTCTGTCCAGCTTTGATAGCCTAAAAACGATGCAGCTTTTTCATATAAGTTTCGTAATAAATTAAAATGAAAACGCTGAACTGCATTGTTCTCGATCGCTTCTTCTATTAACTGCTTGATATATAAGTGATATGAAAAGCTGAAATTGGCACCTCCCTCTTTAGACTTGAGTTCAAAACTGCCATCATCAAACTTTTGGAGTAAATAACACGCTTTCTCTTTGAGCTCGTTATGCAACACATTGTAAAAAAGCGGGCTATGTGTAGATACAATGTACTTTATACTTCCCGGTCTTGTTCGTTTTATAAGACCAGCTAAATCAACTGCCAATTCAATCAAATGGTTTTCGTCTAATGAACTAACAGGGTCATCAATAAATACATATTCTAAATCATCAAAGAGGTTGCTTTCGCGCTGCGCTGCATCTTGCACACTCAGAATATCGATTACCTGTTCAAGTAAGGTATGAAAAATGCTCCAAATGAAGTTACTTTCTTCACCTTTCGATATTTTTAACTGATTTGACTGCTGATCATCGCCGCCCTCTAGCGAAAAGGTCACCTCTGAAAAAGGAATAATTTTAATTTCATCACCCAGTTCATTTGTCTTTTTGTATTCAGCGTTGAATCTTGGAGTGAGCTTTTGACTGCTATAGCGCTGAAAATTTGTAATGATATTCTGGTCTTGCCCTTGGTCTTTCAGTATCCAATCCGTGAAAGTGTTCGGCTGTATTTTTAGCTTTGGCTCAGCGTCAGCGTCTAAATCGTTATCCCAATAGAATAAGTCTTCAGTGAACGCGTTGTAATACAAAATCTTGTGACGCGAGAGTGGCGCTGGCTCTACATCGTCAATCGCATCTTGCCCATCGTCTTTCGGCGCTATGATCTTTTTAAATTCACGCGACAAACGGGTCTTACCTGTGCCATTAAAGGCATAGATTAACTGCACTTTCTTATCAGTATTCTTTAATTTATGGGCAATCCCTGCAAGTGATTTTAAATACTCCCCATAAAATTCAGAAATATCACATTTCTTAACGGCCCAATGCCCCCGGTGAAACTCAAAATCATCGATATCTAATTTTTGTTGTTTCTCCTTTAGAAGGCCTCTGGTTAAAGGGTAGTAGTCTTTGTCAAATCTATACTTAATGCGTAAATTATTAGAATTAACTTTAATATCGGTAATTTTCCCAATTCTTGCATCAGCGACTTCATCCTCGACTGCAAAGATAGTTGGCAGATTCTTGAGCTTATTTATTGCATCCTGATCTAATGATTGAAATTGCCCTTTGATAGCGGCTTCCGTGTATTCAAGAAACCTGTCTTTCGGAATCGTGAATTCCCCTTGATCGCCTGAGTAAAAGCTAGGCAGGCTTGCCATGATCAGGTTGTACATTTGACCGCTCATTTACGCTGTTTCCTCCATAGGTTTGGGGAAGTTCAACAGTAAGTCACGATAATACTCGTATTGCTTTTGGCGTAACTCGATTTCGCGTGGTAGACCTTCTTTTATGGAACTTGTTAACGTATTGAAATTATCCAATATCTTAACAATTCGGATTTGTTCATTAATAGAAGGGACAGGGATTTTAAACTCTGACATCTGTTTCAAGTTTATATTTGGCTGAGCAGACGTTTTATTAAACTTAGCAATATAATCGTTCATTGCTGTAGTCTGCATGTAGTAAAAAGCAAATTTTACATTTACCTGCTGGCTCAAGCGAACAATAGCTAATGCTTGGTTGGTATTTGCAGGTAAAACTCCTTTATCAACAATCGCGCACTTTCCAATAGTAGCGCCTGCTATAGCAAATAAAATATCACCGTCTTCTAATATTGAGCGTTTAAGTTCCTTATTGTGAACTTCTGGAGTAATAAACATAAACTTGTCTGGTTTGATTTGGTTATCATCAAAACTTTCCAGTTTAATAAAATTAACCCCGGAGCTTACAAATCCTTTTGGGGTTGTTCCTTTGGTAATAAGTCGGGTCACCTCCCCCAACGTCTTCCACTCAACGTCACCCTCTTCAAAACTCAACAACTGGTCGCGGTAGTAGTTGTATTGTTTTTTCCGTAGGTTAAGCTCGGCGGTCAGCTCGGCGGTCATGGCGGTAAATGCGTCCAGAATACGCACAATTTCAGCTTGTATTGCCAGCGATTTTTCTGGGTTATCTGGGCATGGGATGGGGATTTTTACATCAAGGATTTGACCTTTTTTTAAATTAGTTTGATCAACGCCATTATCATATTTAGTTAAAGATGGAGTTCTATTTAAGAAATAATTTAAAAATTTTGGTAATAATGATTTTTTGTTCTTTACACTTATTGCTCCAATCCTTTGATTCAAAGTGTATTTATTATCTTCATCTACCATAAAAGTTTTAGCTAGCGCCTTACCATTTGGCAAATCACTCATTACGATTAATATATCGTCGACACTAAGTGGACAAAGTTGCTCATCAGAGTATTTTGAAACCTTCCCATCAGTAGAAATAAATTTTGAGTTTACAACTATGTAATTTCCATTCTCAGTTATTACTTTTTCATGCCCTTTACCATTTGCAAAAAATGCGACGTCCTCTAAAACCTTCCACTCAACCTCAGCGCCATCCAACAGCTTTTCCATATAACTTAAATGACTCATGCTTCAATCTCTGCAACAATGGCGTCAATATCACTGCGAAGCGCATCAATTTTAGCGACAGTAGTTTTAAGCTCTGCATTAAGCTCTGCAATATCCACTAACTCGCGGTTGTCTTTCGCTTCTACATAACTACTTACCGAAAGGTTGTAGCTATTGCCTGCTATGACGTCCAAATCAACGGATTTAGCAAAGTGCTCCACGTTTTCCTTACTAGCAAACACTTTCATGATGTCTTCAATGTGCTTATCAGTCAGTACGTTAGTATTGGTTTCTTTTTTGAAATAAGCTTCGCCACTGGCGTCAATAAACTGCGTGGTGGTGTCGGTTTTGTGTTTAGACAGCACCAAGATATTCACGGCAATGGTGGTGCCAAAGAACAGGTTAGGTGCCAATGAAATCACGGTTTCGACATAGTTGTTATCTACTAGGTACTGGCGAATTTTTTGCTCAGCACCGCCACGGTAAAAAATACCGGGGAAGCAAACAATCGCTGCACGGCCTTTGCTTGATAGGTAACTCAGCGCATGCAGCACAAAGGCAAAGTCTGCTTTTGATTTAGGCGCAAGCACACCAGCAGGCGCAAAGCGGTCGTCGTTGATTAAGGTGGGGTCGTCGCTACCAATCCATTTCACCGAATAAGGTGGGTTAGAGACAATCGCATCAAAGGGTTTGTCATCCAAAAAATGTGGTTCTGTTAAGGTATCACCCAACTGAATATTGAACTTGTCGTAGTTAATGTTGTGCAAAAACATATTCATACGCGCCAAGTTGTAGGTGGTGTGGTTGAGTTCTTGACCAAAAAAACCATCCTCAATGATATGCGCATCGAAGTGTTTCTTGGCTTGTAAGAGCAACGAGCCCGAACCCGCCGCAGGGTCATAGATTTTATTCACACTGGTTTGGCCGTGCATGGCCAGCTGCGCGATCAATTTCGAGACGTGCTGAGGGGTGAAAAATTCACCACCTGATTTACCCGCATTTGCCGCGTAGTTAGAGATAAGGAACTCGTAAGCATCCCCGAATAAATCAATTTGGTTATCTTCAAAATTACCGAAGCTTAAACCTGCTACGCCTTTTAACACCGCTGCAAGGCGTTTGTTTTTCGCTTCTACAGTATTACCTAGACGATTACTGGTAGTGTCAAAATCAGCAAACAAACCTTTGATGTCTTTTTCTGAATCATAGCCATTGGCTGAGTTTTCGATTGAAGCAAAAATAGCCGCCAAATCAGTATTTAAATTTTCGTTCTTGTGTGCATTGGCCGCCACATTACTGAACAGCTGGCTGGGGTAGAGAAAATAACCTTTGGTTTTAATGGCATCTTCTTTGGCAAAATTGATATTTTCATCATCGTCTGACATGCCAGCATAATTGACACTATCATCACCACCGGTAATGTATGCTTCAAAGTTTTCACTGATAAAACGATAGAACAAAGTGCCAAGTACGTACTGTTTAAAATCCCATCCGTCTACTGAGCCACGCACGTCGTTAGCAATTGCCCATATTTGGCGTTGAAGTTCAGCGCGTTGTTGCATACTTGTCATGTTTTGATTCCTGCTTTTAGATTCTTATTGTTTCGTTAATCGATTGTCGAATGACTTGTTGTACTTTGGTCAAAACCAAGTTGTATATTAATCATTCTTTGTGTTCTGTGCCGGCCTAAAGTTATCCTTCAAATCCGGGCGCTAAAGTCAAATTTGCAACACCATAAAGTGTAGGCGTGTTCTTAAGCCAAAGCTGATACTCAGGCCTATTAAGGCTATGCTTTTGGGTGCAATCTACATTCCACTGACGAAGCAAATAGCCCGCCGTGGCGGCTCTGATCTCAACCTTAAAATTGCCATTAACCATGCCATAGTCCAACTCAATCGCTTCACTGTGCTCAATACTTGGGTGCGGCACTAACTCCAGCTCCACAAATCGATTCCACTGCCTATCTTGAGCTTCTAGTTCAGTCTCTGATAGCGTTGAGTGCTCAAGTACTTCGGCCGCTTTCACTCGCGTAAGTACAAAGTCTCTGAAGCCATTTGGTTTTCCATTTTGACTTTGATTGCGATCAAATCCACGAACATGCCAACGTAGGCCATTATCAACTAGCGTATGAGGCACGATTTCTCGCGTTGTTTCACCACTGGATAACGAAACATAAGTCATGCGTAATGCCTTACCCTTGTGAATAGCCTCTGTGACCTTGGCAACTATCGACAGACTTGGTTTGTTTAAATGGTAAGGTGCTTCGCAGGCCAGAGGCGGTTTCACTCTACCAGTAAAGCCGTCACCATAGCCTTGGCTTATAGTGGACAAAGTTCTTACCACGTCATATTCGAACAAAGGCATAAATTGTTCACCTCGTCTATGCATCTTGAGCTTTTGGTCGTACTCAATATTGCTAGGCGCAATCTCTCGGTACAGGGTGAAGTCTTTGGTTGCTTGTGCTGCGGCAATACTAAAGCGCTCTACCAAGTCAGCTCTCACAGCTTCGCCCTTGAACAACAAGGTGAAGTCTATATGCGCGATACGATCCCTTGTTGCCTGAGGCAATTTGTTTAACTGCGATTGAATGGCCATTTTACAAAGCGAATTCGCTACAGTGTTTTGTTTCAGAACATCATCAGTCATTCAATTTTTCGCACTAATTGTATTATTCGCGGGAGTTTCTGTTTAGCAAAGCAGCATTTGCGTCACGTCTAACACCTCGTTTTATTATAGATAGAAGCATATATCATAAAGTGAAATTAACACATAAAATAGTTTATGACCTAATTAATTTTATTAGGCTATATACCGTTAAAACTTCCGGGGGATAACAAATTGCGTAAAATAATTGTCACATTCCCAAAACTATTTCAGCCGCTCTTGCTACCCATGATGCTAAAGCATCTTGCTCACTCTTGATCTTATTTTCGGGGTGACCTAAATATTTGCGAATCTTAGTCACGCTAGAAATGTATTGTTTCTTCCATGTCATCGCGTTAAGGCCTTCGTCCTTATACGACGTCATCAATTCGTCAAGAATACTTTGATATGTGGTAGCTGTATCCGAACAGCGAAAAAAAAGGGTTGATAAACTTTCTGACTCTTTGGTGCCGTCTTTTTTAGCTTTGCTGGTCAATTCAATTTCAAGCACCTGGATTACAGTGGATTCATCTCTTCGTATTACCGCGAAACAGTATTGACGAGGTCTATCGCCAACTAAATGCTGAGTGCGGCATCGCTTCTTAGGAACATCACCAATTTGTACCTTAATATCCCAAGCATATTGCGCTTGAAGTTCTTGTAGCATCGCTTGAAAGAAAACTATTTTTTCAGGTGATTCGATTAACTCTGGTGGATCTAAATTATCAACGCTAGCTCTTGGTCCTTTTCCGCTATCGCTACCTTGTTGCAAACTCGCTACCTCTTCTGGCGTTTGCTCTTCTAACTCTTCAAGGTTTGGCTGGTCGGTAGGAGGAAGTATTTTTGCATGTCTCGGACTGCGCTTAGTATCTAATTCGACATCAAAGTTAAGGCCGCTACGCCCAAGTTTCACGGAATACCGTTTCTTGCGTGAGTCTGGCGTATTATCAGGGTCTAATTCTCTAGGGTTTACTGGCGGTTTGCCTTTCGGCGGCGGTTGCGGATCGTCGTTCTCGTCAGGTTTTCTCTCTAGCCACTTGTAATCATCAGGGTGCGAAAAGTAAACAATGTCAAGATCGGGAGACTTAAGGCCAGAGATTGCTCGGACTTCCCTTATAAACACTTGGTTCTCTTCCTCTAGTCTACCAGTAAACCCAGCTAACGAAATTTCACAATGACTGAGATCGGGAGGTGAAAAATCAAATGTCCAACGACAAGCATCGTTTTCAAACTTTGATTTTTGGTTTATATCTCTATAGATCGAAGCAAAGCTATCTTCAACGGCAGAATCGAAAAGTAGCCAAGTAAAAAACTTCCTGTACTGCAAGCTGTTAATGTACCTGAGAGGGATATGCGAAGATAATTCGATTTTACCAATCCAGTTTTCTGACCATGCTTTACCCAACTGCCAAGTATTCCCATCATTTACAGCGGCACGTACAACTTCAGATGAGTGAAAGAATAACATCCGCGCTAGCTCTGAAACCGGAAGCCAATAAACTTTTGAGGCAATTTCAACGCGATATAGCAAACCATTTTCAAACTGCGCTGAAAACTTATTAGCGCGTTGTAAAGATGCAGGCAAATCTTTAAAAGTCTGTTTGTTCCAATGCGCTTGGCTAGGGAGCTTTATAGTTTCTGTCCATCCTTGTGCCTTGTTTTCTGTTGATGAGCGTGGAAATACAACCCCCGGAATCAGTGCAGGCAAAAGATCAATTGGCAGTGCTCTACGGAGGTAGCCAAGTTTATTATTATGGAAATAGCAGACTACCTTCCACTCATCTCTGGCCGTCTGATACCAATCCCCGAGAATCAGCAGCTTAGATTCTCTTGGGATTCCTCGGATACTTATTTCGTCGATATTTTCTGTCACAAAAAATTAACACCATTCTGCTTCAACATTTCCATTTCCATTTCAATCCTTTCAGTAATCAATTCTTTGCGAATATTGGCGAATCTAACTAAGCGCCATCTCTTAACTTCCAAGTTGTTTGCCATGATCTCTGAGAAGGCTACATGTAATCGTCTAATTTGATAATCTTCTACCGATTCTTGATGGCTCGTCAACCATTTGGAGGTATTGGGCAGATCATCTAAATGTTTTTCGACTGAGTTTGAACGAGGGAGCATCTTTATATAGCGAGTTTGCGTCAAACGAGGTCGGTTTGCTTCATTCACTAACGCAGCATATTCAGATTCGAGCAACTCCACATTACTTTCATCCCATTTACGATAGTCCGTTGCATAACGAGTATCAGTTCTAATTTTTTTCTCGGGTTTGTTGGATATCAACCACTGCTTGTCGTGTCGATATAACCAAGAATAAACCGCCCCACCACCGTACAAAAGTCTCAGCTCTTTAACCCCCGCGTCTGGATGAGAACTCATAAGATACATCCATTTTTTTCTTTGCCTATCAATTGCGTTTTTACTCAAACCTAAAGACTGGCTGATAGAAATCGTTTCAGCACGTTTGTCAGGCAAACGACCTACCATTTCAAATATTTGCTTAACTGACCACTGTGGAACCATTGCTGATATCACCATTAGATGGCGTAGTGGATGAAATGATTTTCGATGTTTGCGAAATATGTCAACAATCCATTGTGTTCCATGCTCTCCACTAATAAATGGTTCGAGTGAGGTTTTTCTCCAGTTACTGTCGAGTAAAAGCTTAATCTCCCTATGTTGAACTCTAGTTTTATGTAGCAATTCGAGGTGACTCGCTAAGTGTCGGTAAAACTGGCTCCAGAGCTTAGGACCGAATCCTCTATTTTGTTGGCTTTGCAACAACTCCGCATACCGGTCGTGGAAAAGCACCTCAATTTCACTCAGTTTCACAAATGTAGCGCTAGCATCCAATCGAGTGGATTCAGCAGCGGCAAAAAGGTGTTTTTCTTTTGGATGGAAAAAAGCAGGCGAGGATTCAAGTTTGCATGAGTGTTCTTTACAAACTGACAAACCTGGCAATTGATGAATACGTCGCCAATAATACTCACCAAACTCTGCCAGCTGGATTTTTATGCATTCAGGACAGTAACGAAAACATACCTGAGGTTTTACACCATTTGCGGCAATACCAGCTCGCGTATGTATATTACCACCGGTATTCGAGTGCATTGACTGCATAACTTTCGTTGCTTGTGCTCGCGAAAGAAATGGTAGATAGATAGGCGCTAGAGTATATGAGCCGATAATGTGTTTTACGTCCGTCGGCCATACAAGCTGTAAGTTGTTCACAAGAGCCTGTAAGCGACTCGGTAAATCGGAAATTGCGACGGCCGTTGAAGATGAAAACACTTCCCGAATAACCGCCTTGTGATTATTGCTCAGCCCTGTATGCATAGCATATCTTGCGATCATACTATAGAGCAGCTCATCCTCATAAGGAATAGGAAAGTACCCTAACACGCTAGCCGGCCAATAAGTTACGGATAGGGTAGCTAATTCTTTGCTCGTATATAGCCTCATACATGGAGCCAGATTTATCAAAGTGGATTTTTCTTAGATCACGTTCCGGTAACTTGCCCCAACTTTCGCGACTTGTATAGACTACCTTACTCGGTGTTTGAAGTTCAGGGCCATTAATTGCCCGCGACTGTGTAAGAGCAGTGGTTGCCATCTGTATAATTTGTATAAGATTTAAGTCAGGCTTTTTACTCAAGGCGTCTGTAACTAGTGGTTGCGCTATATCTTCTTCTATCCCCATTGATACAATAGTTGCAATGGCGGCGTTAGCTATACTTGACTCGTTAGGATCCCCCAACTCTATAGTCTTAGGTTTCTCAAGCGGCATCGCCACCAAACGATTCACGGCATTAATCATCTCATTTTCAAATTTTGGAAAAATTAAATCATTGCAGTCTTCAATTTTTTTCTTATTTCCTGAACGTAACGCATCGAGCATAGGTTTGACAATTGAAAATTCATCCTCAAACACTTGGTCAAACAGCTCAGGTGAAAGCTCTTCATCTTTTGGTGATTCAGCCAATAAAATCGCTCTTGATTGCGCTAAACAAAAGAGTTTAACGGCTATATCTGGCACACCTTGTGTCAACTCATAGAGTTTATTGGTGAGAGCTTCTTCACGAATTACTTTGTTGTTTAGCCATTGATATGGCCATAACTCTTCAAGAAAATCTTCCCAACTTTCATCTTTCGGCAAACGATCCCACACAATACTGCCATCGCCGCTGGCTCGACGTGCCTGCCTGAATTCGCTAGCAAATAGGCGTAGTGCCTTTGGAGTACCTATTAAGATTACCGACACTTCAACAACATTCACCAATGTCACAAGGAAATTGATCATTTTCTTTTCACCACCGCTCTTGGCTAAACTCATGTGCTGAAACTCATCAATCACCAACAAGCCTATTGCATGAATCAGGCAAAGATCAGCCACATCAGCCATCATTTTCGCTATGGTAGGTTTACCCGAAGCATATTTGTCTCTGTAATTAAGATTCAAACGACGGCCAAGTGCGATAAAAAAGCTTAGGCAAAAGTCAGAAAGCGAGCCATCGTGAGGGCAATCAACCTTAAGCCAGGGAACTTGCAGCATATGTAACTCAGGGTGATAAATCACTCGTGGGTATGTATTCAGTACTAGATTAGTAGTTGTTGACTTACCAGCCCCAGAAATACCGGCAATAGTCATAGATGAAGCAGTAGAACCGACATCGTCATGAATGTAGGCCGTTAAATCCTCATTGTGAACTAGACCGCGGATTGTATTGAGCATTCGCTTGAAAGTTGCTGTTTTTGGATTTCTATTTAAATAGCTACAGCGAATAAGCTTCGATATCTTTTGCTCAACGATTATATGATTAGTTTGTGGGACAAAGAAATCTCTGGTTAAGCGATTTATTGCATGGGTCCGAATGTGGCATGGTAAATTAAGTTCTTCTGATTGAAAACGAGGCCTCCTTATCAATCCCTTTGCAACCTCAACAGGACTCATAATAAGGGGGAGCGCCGAAATTAATGGGTTTTCCGTATATTCAGACAATCCTTGATCTTTGTATACGGCTTCAGGAAATCTGGGCGAGTGAAATTCATTCATTTGAATCATCATCCTTTAACAAGTCTTTTAGTCGAGTTGGGAGCTTAAACGTTTTTTGCCCAGTTTCAGCACTGTGAATTGATGTGACAGTAGCAGATGGAGCTTCAGATGATGAACCTCTATCTGCTGTTTTTTTGTTCCTTTCATACTGTCTTTCATTGCGTTTATTCTCAGTAATACCTTTTGAACGCTGTGCTTTCTCTTTTTTTGAATAGCTTGGTTGCTGCTGCCTTGACTCTCCCTGTATCTGCTGAAGGTCACTGACCAAATTTACAGAGCCTGAGCGTTTCTTAAGTTTTGATGTGGCAGCCACATCTAGTCGTAAGTCTTGAAATACCCAGAGTTCCCATATCGTAATATCAGCAAAAGCGCGACTGCGTGACGTAAGGTTTGCGGGGATAAACTCAGCATAAGAATCAGATGGCCTGAGATAAATCATATTAGTACTATACAAGTCGTAAGCCACGGTAACCGTTCTTGGTCCACGGTAGTTCTCTTCAAACCAACCCCACTCCAGAGCTTCTTTGCAGCTGTAATAACATCCGAAGATTTTCAAACCATACTCTGTAACAGAAGCATTAGTGTGGGGCAGAAGATTGACTCTGACGAGTTCAGATGCCGGGCGCCTTAACAAACCAGTACGATATTCTATGCCCCAATTCCATAAAATGAGCGGGTTAGCTGGGAGCTTCTTAGGAATACCAGAATCTATATCATAAGTGCTAATATTGTGGTCGTTGTTGTAATGAAGCACTATTTTAATGATCATCTTTGTGAATTCTTTGAGCGTTAATATCCCGTCTTTGCGATAGTCGTCCCCATGCCGTTTTTTTCCGATTGGATTTTTTGTCACATAACCCTCTACGAAAGGCTTCATTTTGGTCTGAATAGTTCTAAAATAACGCTCAACAACGCCCTTCCAGTCAGCTCTATAAGCAGGAGTATTCTGGATCTCAACATGAAATGCCTTACTTAACACTTCAACATGTCTGCCAAGCATTTCACCTTTGTCACCAATAATGTGCTCGGGGAGCCCACGCATTGGCCACATATCTGGCGTTATATCAATGCCATGCTCAGCGCAGTAAGCGACTTTATCTGCCATCGCATTACCAAGTGCCTCCATCGCACTCACCCATGATGGATTTTCAAGGCCAATATACATACCGACAATCGCACGGCTAAAGACATCAACTACGAAATACATCGTGGGGCGGCCAATGATTTCCGTTCGGTCCTGTTCTGATACTAAATAAACGTCCGCAATAGTTGCATCTATTTGGTACAGGTATCCAGGGCCGGGCACCTCAGCTGTTGATGTACCAAGACTAGGACTGAAATCTTTAAGGTAATTTACTTCGCCTTCACGCTTTTTGGTTACCTCGATAGGTGTGTATTCTTTCTGAAAAAAATACTTAAATTGACGCTCCGTTGGAACGTTGATTAAGTCTTCTGGCACAGCAGGTATTTTCACGCCATAGGCAATGAGCATTTGATTATAGGCATAGTCGAAGTCATATTTTTTCTCGTTAAGGTAACTTTTTTGTATGACGACTCTAAACAGCGATTTGATTTGCTCAGTGACCGGCACGCCATTACCTATGCTGCGTGTCCGAACCCGACCATTTCGCTTCTCTTTAAAAGTTTTTGATTTCCCAAGCCCCCCACATAAATCATAACGACCGCTTAGTGCGTTGGGGCACATTCCAAATTGCCAATATCTACGCAACCACCTATAAACCGTTTGCTTGGTTGATCCAGTTTCTTCCAGCACTTTATTTAAAAGCGGCCCTCTTCTGTTGCGCTGGTAAATTGCAGGCTCTGACTTCACAATTTTATTTATTGCATCCCATGCCTTCTTTTGCACATTCAGAGCCTTTGAGCCCTCTTTTGGCGAATTCATAATAATGTTCTGATATGGGTCATCAATAGGATGAAGGTCTGTTCTCGCTAATAGATGTTCAAACTCCAACTTAGAGGTGATTTGCGGCAAAGCGCCTTCATCATCAATATCTATCCAAAAAATGGCTTTTGGGTTGCTCCACAATATTCTTATTCTTTTATTATCCCATTGAAATACATCATTAGGCATAAACATAGTTAGCCTCCTGACCAAGCCAGTATTCAGACATAGAAATATCTTTTGCTTTTAAGTTAGTGTGCGCCTGATTGTGTAGATCCCAATGAAATGCATGCTGGGCTGCAAAATGTCTAAAGTACTGTAAATGGGTCCCAGGTGACGATGCGAACTTCTCATCAAGCGCTAAAAGTGGTGTGGGAAGTTTTTCATCTGAGCCAGCATCTAATGCCCGCGCAATTCGCTCAAATACCGCGATACGCTCATTATCCTCAAGGCTATAACTGTGCATGTGAGGTGCTAACCAACGAATATTCTTAATTGACGTTACTGGCACTTCATGCTCGGTAAAGATAAACCAATCTACCCCCTCATTTTCCCAATAACGACGCTCTAACTCTTGTTTCTCAATTGTGCGCTCATCTTCCAAATCTTCAGCGTATTTCACAGATATTGCCTGACTTAAATGCTTACCATCTATTTCTGAGTCAATTAAGAGATCCGTCGTCATGACTTGAAGCACACCTTTATATGCAGGGTGCTTGATACCTAAACGCTTTGAAATATCAATAGTAGCTTCAGGATTGAGCGGGAATTGTTCCCGAATATCTGTCACATTTGACTGCCAATCAAACCAAAGAAAAGCCGCTAATTCTAAGTCTGACAGCAAATGGACTACACGGTTATGGGTAAGCGCTGGGCGTCGATGCACCCTACCTTTGCTTGGTACATCTCGCACAGTAAGGTAGGGATTATAGTCTTTACCATCCCCTTGACCACGCTTTTCCTTTTGTAAACGCCTTACAATTGAAGGCTCAAGCAGGCCTTTTACCTCTTTAGAATGAGGACTTAGGAAGGTATGTTTAAGGCCCATTTTTTCTACCAGATTTAGACTATATTATTCGAGTATAGATCAGGTTTTCTGTAGTATGATACTTTTTTGTTTGGTTAAATTGTCGTTGTAATTACGCTAGCTGGACTTGAAGACAAAATCTTAATGTTGTGTGTGCGAGTCTTTTATCCATCGAACGACAACATTTAATAAAGAGCGCAAAAATATAGGCAGGGAATGATGAGTTCTGAAAACAATCCAGTAAGTGATTCTCAATCCAAGGTTTCTATTGGTCGTGGGCACTGTATGCTTGAATTCAAAGATATTGAACATTCTGGCAATTATCAATGCCGCTTAAACTTAGGTTTAAAGGCATCTATTGAATTCATCTTCGAAGCAAACACATCGATTGGAATGGATGGTTTTAGTTTGTATGACCCCCTTGCAACCTACATTGACGGCATTAAACAAGAATTACTCACGATCAAACATGTAAACTTTTTCCAAGCTGCAACATTAGTCCCTGTCAAAACGCCTTTACAGTATGTCGGTGATGACGATACCAAAATGAGGGTTATCAAAGCACGGCTTTTTAATTTTGTTGACTTTTGGGGAGGAAATGGACCCACTTCATATGACTTAGTTTTGGTCTGGCAAAATTTAAAAATTGTTATTAGCGCTACAAAAAATAGAAAGGAGGCATTTGATAGATTAAAAGCTGGCGCGGTTTATGAGGAAACACACCTCGTAGAAATTACTTACGAAGACAACTCTGAAATCTTAGGTATCGATGCTACCCGAATCATACAGACTCTTAATCGTTTTCTTACTTTTGTGAAGGGAAGTTGGTGTCAATTGGTTTTACCGGAAGGTTTTAATGATAATGAGCGTGTTTGGTTTCAACTGAATGCTCCTCGCGAGGCTTATAGAAATCCCTCAAGTTGGTTCCCAATACATAGCGCAAAAGAAGTACAAACGTTGTTCGAGAGTTTTTACTCTAGCCACAGCAAACCTGATCTTATTGAATTATGGCAAACGCTCATCTATTGGTATCAAAATGCTAATAACAACGAGCGCGGATTGGACGCCGGAATTATTATCGCTCAAACAGCAATGGAAAGACTTTCTTACTTCGTCATTGTGCAAGAATCTGGAATGCTCAGTGAAAAAGGTTTCAAAGATTTACGGGCGTCAGATAAATTTCGTTTATTATTATCCCATTACAAAATTGACCTTAACGTGCCTGCGAGTCTTAAGATAATAACAACTAATATGACCAAATGCAGATGGACTGATGGTCCTCACACTGTCACCGATATCCGTAATGCGTTAGTGCATCCCAAAGTGCAAAACCGCGATGCAATTCACGACTCAATGTATGATGCTTGGCGTCTAACCATGTGGTATTTAGAGGTGTGCTTTCTAAAGTTTTTTGATTATAAAGGTTCTTATACTAATAGATTGACAGCGCAATGGCTTGGGGAAACTGATGAGTTGTAACAAATCGAAAGAGTTTAATATTGAATTCGCAACTAGAATGTCTGAAGCTTCTTTTTTAATCTTAGAATCTAATCGTCCCGAGGCGGAAAGAGCAGCAATTTATACTGCACTGTTAGCATGTGAAATAGCCCTAAAGTCGGCGCTTGAATCAGCTGGGCTCACACTTGCTGAAATACCAAAAACCCATAATTTAGCAAAACTATTAACAATGGTGTCATCTTGCACTGTATTAATATCTACTAATGCTGAGACAACACGACCTATGCCCGCTAGCCGATTGAGAGGTATCATTGTGGATCCTGCCTATGGCGATGCTACAGTAGGTAACCTATTGCAGGGTGAGAAATACGGAGCTAGTGTTTTCCCGAATGAAATACGATATGGGAGTATACTTCGTCATTTTCCTGCATTGTTAATCTGTAAACTGAGTTCAAAGGTTATCGAGTGGGTCAATGAGAATGAGGAAACTATAAATTGTTCCTCAAACCCAAGACAAACAAATAGTAAAGATTGATTTTGAATTTTTTTAATCCTCGTAAAATTGATCGCAACTGGTTGAAATTGGCAAAATTAGACTCAATCCGAGTATTACCAGTGCATCCTTCACAAGTAGCTAAACCTTTGCAGTGCCTCGATAATGTAGAGAGGTATATTAAAAAGAACGGCGGCACCGTTCAATTTGGGTGGATATTTTCTTGTTTGGGAAATATTGTTCTCAAATTAACAGCACATGCAGTAGTGAAAGAGCAATCAGGATCGTTAATTTGTGTTACCCCAAACGAATTTCGTACTGGTCGACTATCATTTGCATCTGATGATTCCATTGACAAGTTGATTGTAAATAGGCATTTACCACAACGTTGTATTTGCTTGGTAGAAAACGACATTCTCTCACGGTATGTAGCCTTGGAGCGTGAGTTAGATGAATTGCGATTAATCAATTCGGGCGTTGTGTCAGAGGCTGATCTACAGAGCATTAATCAAAGAGCTAGTGAATTATATCCTTACGTTCTAAGAATCGCCAAAGACTCCACAGGACCTAATAATGCTTGTTATTGTGGTTCAAACGAAAAACGAAAGCGATGTTGTGGATAACAATCTACCTTAAGTTCTAGAAGCTGATAAGAATAATTTCTTATCAGCGACAGAGTCACTGCGTTAGTTAATCCATTCCAGCTGCACTGAGAAACAAACAAGCCTTACAACAAAAAAGAGTATGATAGTTTTTTGTATAGTATGATACATTTTTGTTGGTATGATACTTTTTTGTAAGTTTACAACATTCAGGTAAAAAGTCACCAAAATTTATACAAAAACAATGCTATTTTTGATTAAACACCTGGAATCGTTAAACACTATTGCCAATAGTGTTTAGATTAAGAATATTAATATCCCGAGGCTTGCACGACACATAATTAAGCCCTGCCCGAAAGCAGGGCAAAATTATGTGTATGAGTACTTCGACTCGAAGTTACTATTGAAGCATTTTCAGAAGGGTTTGGTAATCTTGCCGAGTGTGACAAAAGATGAGCAAATTTATGTGAAAACAATCATTCTTTTCAACAATTTCATAGACTAGTCGATATTGCCCTTTGATACATTCTTGTATCTTCGGATTATCGATATACTGACAAGCCTTTCCTGATTCAGGAGCTACTGTCATTTGATTTTTCCAGTCAAATAGCGTGCCTTTAATAAGGTCGCGAGATTCAGATTCATCTGAAATTCGACTACGCCATTCAATTGCTTTTTTTATTTGTTCCTGAGCAGACTCCGAAACGTGAATGATTGTTTTTCTATCCATTATTTTGCCTTCTTAGATTGAAGCCAAAAAGTCTCCAATAGGTGCTGTTTTACCTTGTTGGATATCTTTTTGGGCATTTATTAATAGCTCCAAAAAGGCCATTTTTTCCTGCATGAACTCGTAGGCTTCATGAGTCTGAACGACTAATGATTCTCTACCATTTTGAGTCACGAACATTGGTTCGAACCCCAAACTATCATGCAGGTTTGCAGCTTGTGCCTTCATATCGCTGATACTTGCAATTCGCATTACACTCTCTCCTAGGACTCTAACTAATTTGAATAAGTTAGGTGGTCCTCTACTGTTGACCATACAGTGCGTAAGCAATAGGTATTTTTGTTGTCATTGCTCCGACGCTGAAGATTTAAAATCTTCAACTTACATTCTCAACTACATTAAACCATATAATGACTTAAATGTCAAATTTAAACTACAGGTCTATATTCAGACCACCGGGATTTATCGTGGGTTATTCTAAACATCACGTTACGTTAGAAGATTGCGCTGAAACTTCATCTATTAAATCCGAACTACTTATAACTCCGGCAGCTATGAGCATGAGCCGCCAAGCAGCATAATTGATAGGTCGGTGTTCTTTACTGTCTTCGCTTGTTTCCCACTTCCTGACAGTTTGAGAACCTTTTTTTACGTTATATGTAACGCCTAAAATTTTAGCTAAACCAACTTGTGAACAGCCAAGTAAGTTTCTTAACGCTCGAACTTCAGCTGCTGAAGGTTGTTCAAAGCTAGGGTCAGATTTTTTTAAAGCACATGGCCTATTCCTAAACGCCATAACAGTTTTAGGTACTGTATTAGAGTAAAAAATTTTAGTTTCCATAATTTTTCCTGCTTGGTCTTCAAGGAGCAAGCGGCCACTCAAAGTAGCCGCTTGTTTTTTATTTAACCCTTTTTAGTAGGGCTTTTGGCAATTCAATTGTTTTACATACCCCTGCAAAATACTCTGGTACTGTCCAATAATTTTCGCTAAACACGAATAAGACTTGGTTGTCTGAATTTCTAAGGCTTGCCGCTTTCCCTTCGTCACTTTTTGATCTAACAACTATCACTTTAGCATCAATTTTTGATGCATTAAGTTCATAGAATTTACATAGTGAAGGAGTCGCATTTTTAACAATCACGCGAGCGCAAGAAAAGTCTAAAAGAGGTGTGTTAATTTTACTAACTAGCGTTTTTTGGTCTTTTACAGAAATCATCAGAGTTTACCTTTTTGTGGTCATGGATTATTCCCGACCTTCAAAATCACTATACGCCACCCCAGAGGGGCGGACAAGTTTTATATTTAATATCTGAGGTGTATTATTTAAACTTCATAAGAATGTGATGTTAAACAAGTAGCAAAGGACTGAATCTAACGATGGCTAAATTTTTAAATACTAGCGCAACCAACTATTTTCTCGAAGAGCTTATCAAAAGCGCTTCTGAGCGACTTATTCTTATTAGCCCATTCCTCAAGCTTAATGACCGCATAAAAGAGTTACTTGAGGATAAGAACAGGCTCAAGATTGATGTACGAATTATTTATGGCAAAAGCGAGTTACAACCAGAAGAAATTAGTTGGCTGCATTCTCTGGATTATATACGCACATCATTTTGTAAAAACTTACACGCCAAGTGCTATATCACGAACAAGGATGCATAATCACAAGTTTAAACCTGTATGAGTTTTCTCAAGTGAATAACAATGAAATGGGAATATATATTGACAGGTCAGAAGACAGTCAAATGTATAGCGATGCTTTTGAAGAGGCACAGAGAATAATAAGGATTAGTGATGAGGTAAGAATTACGCTAGAGAAAGTTGCCCCTGGGGCATCTAGCCAAAAAGAAGAATATAAAGCTAAAGGCGACCTTATATCATCTAGCAAAGTAGCCAAACGCATTAACTTATCAACTGACGAATTTATGGATGCACTTTTGAAGCGTGGCTATATAGAAAAACAGGGTGATAATACTTTCCTAACCGAACTCGGCAAATCTATTGGTGGTGAGCATATTCAAAAAAGTAGATTTGGACCGTATTTTAAATGGCCTTCAAATTTTGACTCAAGCCTACTCTCAGCAACTGACGAATGAGTAAACGTGAAAAGAGAACCGCAAGCATTGCCGGCACTCTTTTTGGAAAATGATAATTAATAACCAAGGGGCGAAGTCGAAGACACCCCCCTGGTTATTTATTTGGATATTTATTTGGATTAGTGTGATTACCAAGGGATTATGTCGGTCTAATTACCGAGCGACTTTGTCGTAAATAGCATATCAGCCAGTTACTAAACTGGCTACCTTTTATGCCGATTCAGCCAGAGCATTAGATTTTTCGACTCGCAATGCGGTGGTATTCATATTGTTTCTTAGCCACATGCTGCGCACACCGCCCGCGCTAATATCAACACCAAGGGCTTCACTGAGCTTTATCGCGACTTTCTGCTGACCAAGGTGAGGGTGTTCAATTGAGAATTGCACAACGGCGTCTTCTATCGCCTTATCCACACAGTTTTTGTGCCGTAGATTAGGTGTTTCTTGGCGTTTTAATGCTTCAGGGCCACCTCGCTTAACTAGTCTTAAGTGCCGATGAATAGTGTCTCGTGATACGCCACTTTGGCGTGATGCAGCGCTGACGCTTCCGAGTTTTTCGATTAACGCTAATACTTCAAGTTTCTTCTGTACTGCCAAGTCTTCTGATGCCAGTTTGCTTGGTTCATTAACTTCCGAGATCTTGAGTTTGCGACCAGCGAAGTGAGCGGTAAACCCTTTTTTACTCGTGTTCCTTATCTCGATTTTCTGATTGGCAATGGAGTGCTTGAGCGGTGAATCTATTAGGTAGAACTTATTGCCATAACTGAAGGTATGGTCGTTACGTATTTTACGATGGTCTTTAATGACGCAGATATCATCAAGGTTGATGTGTTTCGACAGAGGCGTAAATTCAGGTGCTTGCTGTGATTTTACTTGAACTTTCGACTGCCAGAACTGCGGAATGAAGACATGCTTAAGGTAGGCATTGGCAGCGGCAATATCGTTAATATTGTTCAACCTAAGCTCGGGAACAAGGCGGTCTTGGAAGGTATCGAATGCTCGCTCAATACGGCCTTTGCCTTGGGGTGAATTGGCAAAGATGATTTCAATGCCCAGCTCCTCACAAGCCCTCTGCATCTGTGAGAAGTTGCAGCGCTTCGGGCCGCCGAAGATACCGGCTCTGTCCACATAAAGCGTTTTAAACACACCTTTCGTTTCGATACATTCTCTCATGACTTTCAGGCATCCAACGGTGGTCTCTGACGGGAAGAACTCAGCATATACTTCACTGGTCGCATCATCAATCATGGCAATTAAACAGTGCTTTTTATCCCCAAACCAGCGATGTGGACTGCCATCCATTTGCATCATTAGACCCGGTGCTTCCATGCGCTCTCTGCGCTTTCGAACATTGCTACGTCTTCGTTTGGCTCGTTTAACGTGATGAATATCATGTGCCCAACCGCGTAGGGTTTCACGCTTAATAACAATGTTCTCATTCGTAGCTAATTGTTCAGCCAAGTGCAACAGATTCAAATCGTAATATTTTTCCTGAATCAATTTTTGAACCACTTTTTTTATTGATACCGGCGTTTTGTTGGGTGGGGCTTTGCCACTGTTACCATGAACAGCGAATTGAATACCGACTTGCTGATATTGCTTTACGTAGCGTTCAATAGTGCGTCGAGACTTACTGAGTAACTTAGCAGCATTGGCAATTGTTATCCTGCCTTCAACCACTTTAGCTATGATGTCAACGGTGAGTTGAGCTTTAGAATCCATCACAATCATCCTCAACATGCCTTCTAGTATTCCAAAAACAAAACACTAACAGACACGTAAAAAAGTGACCGACAAATTCCCTTGGTAATTAGCGATTACGACAGAATCGCTTGGTAATTAAGATACGACAAAGTCGCTTGGTGTTAACATATTTATTTGGATTAGCCA
>Ga0207921_100006_pt1 | contig 25149 bp, 46 predicted proteins | sample DeeseametaMP0104_FD_184222 | JGI IMG/M metagenome (GOLD analysis project Ga0207921, IMG submission 184222) | Marine microbial communities from the Deep Atlantic Ocean - MP0104 (SPAdes) | ecosystem: Environmental > Aquatic > Marine > Oceanic | place: North of Cape Verde, Atlantic Ocean | collected...
CCGACGATATACGCCCACTAACCGATTTAGTGCAGGTAAACGCGCCTAACGTGGTTAATTACGATCTAAACTTAACTTATTATATTCGTAAAGACGACAGCGCCAGCGTTACCGACATACAAGGCCGAGTTAACGACGCAGTAACCGCTTACATTGAATGGCAACGTGAAAAACTAGGCCGCGACATTAACCCAGATCAGTTAGTTTCACGATTAATACAAGCAGGCGTTAAGCGCTCAGCAATTACAACGCCAACACTGCAAGCGGTTTTAGCAACCGACGTTGCTTTTGCTGATAACGTAACCGTAAATTATGGCGGCTTAGAAGATGACTAACCGATCAGACGTTACATTAACCGAGATATTGCCCGCAAATATAACGCGAGATCCGCAAGCTAAAAGTATGGCGCAAGCTATACAGCCAGAGTTAGACGCGGTAAAAGAAGCAATACCTCTATTAGAAATTTACAAACGTATTGACGAGTTACCGCTTAGCGTTTTACGCATGATAGCGCTAGAAAATCAGGTGTATTACGATGAGTGGGAACTGGCAACCACCATAGAAGCCAAGCGCGAGCTAGTTAAAAACAGCTTTAACTTAAACATGCGCCGTGGTACAAAATGGGCGGTTGAACGTGTGTTAGAGCTTGTTACTGGTGTAACTGGCGTGCAGGAGTGGTTTGAATATGGCGGGCAGCCTTACCATTTTAAAGTAACGTTAGATATTGCCCAGGGTAATATTTCAAGAGATCAAATTTTACAGGCGTCAAGGCTAGTAAGAAGGTATAAACCTTTGCGTTCGCCATTAGAAGCCTTTGAAGTACAAGCAGAAGCAGAGCCGGCACCAGCCTATGCAGGTGCAATAAATACAGCAATAATGCAAGTTGATGCTTTAGCCTACCCAGAGCTAAACGGAAACTTTACCGCACAAGCGGGCGCCGCGTCTGGCTTTACAGTAATTAGTGAAACATATCCGCAAACATAACGGGGTGGTTTAAATGAGTTCGATAGTAACAACCATAGGAACAAACAAGCTTGCTAACGCAACGCCGCTTGATCAATTAGAAATTATACAAATAGCGGTTGGCGACGGTAACGGCAGCACCCCAACGCTTGACCCTTCACAAACTCAATTAGTTAATGAGGTTTGGCGCGGTGGTGTGTCTACACCAATTAAAGGCCCAAAAGAAAACATAGTAATTTTTGAAGGTTTTATACCGCAAAATATTGGCCCGTTCACAATACGCGAAGTGGGAATATTTGACCCTGCAGGTGACTTAATAGCCGTAGGTACAACCGCAATTGTAGAAAAACCAGATCCTGCAACTGAAACAGCCATAACTTTACGAATCCGTTTACATGTGGCGCTAGAAAGCACAAGCGATATTCAATTAATAGCGCAAGATCAGGGCGTATTTGATCACCAAGGCGCAACAAACCGCGACGCCGAAGGTGCACACCCTGCAAGCTCAATAACCACAGCAGAATTAACAGCGTTAGCTTTATCAGCAAGCGACGTTCAAGGTGTTTTAAATAACCTTAAAAACGCTGCTTTACGCGCAATGGGAACAGCAACCGATGAAGTGCCAGACAACGCGCAATTAAATACACGTTTAGGAACTACTAATAATTTAGGAAATGCAGCGCAAAGAACTATTGGCACAGATATCGATCAAGTGCCTGACAAAGAAATATTAGACACTAGGCTGAATACTACAGGTAATTTAGGTGATGCAGCAAATAGAACTATTGGCACAGGTGCAGACCAAGTTCCTGACAAAGAAATACTCGATGCGAGATTCGGCGGTTATACTGGCAATTTAGGCACAGCAGCAAGATTTAATAAAGGAACTGACAGCCTCAGCATCCCAGACAATAACCAATTAGATTTACGCTTAGGCACTAGCGGTAATTTAGGCGATGCAGCACAAAGAGCCATTGGCACAGGCACAAACCAAGTTCCAGATAAAGAAATACTTGATTCAAGACTAGGCACCACTGGCGACATAAGCGACAGATATGGCGAGGGTGATAATATAATGGTTGGCGCTGTAGTTTATTTTGCAACCACAGTTACACCAAGCGGATATATTAAAGCAAATGGTGCAGCAGTTAGCCGCACAACTTACGCAAACCTATTTGCAAGAGTTGGTGAGTTTTGGGGTGCAGGTAATGGCTCAACAACGTTTAACGTGCCAGACTTGCGCGGTGAGTTTATCCGTACTTATGATGATGGCCGAGGTATTGATTCTGGCCGTGCATTTGGTAGTTTTCAGGCAGACGAATTTAAAAGCCATAGCCACACACTGCCTGTAAGAGACAACAACAACACTGGCAACAACTACATAGAAGATGCAGACAGCACACAGCTTGTAAGAACGGCAAACACAGGCCTTACAGGTGGTGATGAAACACGCCCTCGCAATATTGCATTAGCAGCTTACATAAAATATTAAGGTGGAAAACATGGATAATTTAACAGTTTATAACTATCATCCATCAAACGGTGTGTTTTTAAGTGAAGGCGAAGCAGAGCAAGATCAGCTAGACGCCGATAACTGGTTAATACCAGCGCATGCAACAGACAAAAAACCTCCAAAGAAAAAGGCAGGATATGCCCTAGCATTTAAAAATAACAAGTGGCAAAATGTTATTGATAATCGCGGCACAGTTTATTGGTTAGAAGATGGCAGCGAACACGTTATAAGCGATATTGGTGAAGAACTACCAGAAGGCGCTTTAACTGAAAAACCAGTTATTGATCTAGAGCCATTAACTAACGAGCAAATAAAAGAACAACGCGCCATTGAATACGCAAACCCAACAACAGGCAGCGACCGTTATTTTGCAGAAGCCGCACGCAAACGCGCAAGCGGTGACGAACAAGGCGCAAGCGAAGCAGAGCAACTAGGCATAGCCAGATTTGAAGAAATTAAAGCTCAATACCCAACAACATAAGCGAGAGTGATCACATGGCAGGCACTATTTTAACAAACATTGGCCTTTCAAAACTGGCTGCAGCAACGCCACAAAACCAGTTAAGCATCACCCACATTGCAGTGGGCGATGGCAACGGCGGATTCCCTACGCTAAGCCCAACCATGACATCGTTAACTAATGAAGTGTGGCGAGGCACTGCTTCAAACCCTGTGCGATCTGACGATGAAGAAAATGTAATATTTTTTGAGGTAAACATACCACCAGAAGATGGTAACTTTACAATACGTGAGGTTGCTATATTTGACAATGCTGGTGAAATGATAGCCATTGGCCATACTAGTGAAATAGTAAAGCCTGAACCAACTTCAGAATCAGCATTTTCGTTAACAGCCCGTATATTTATAGCGCTAGAAAACGCAAGTCAGGTTAGTTTGATTTATCAAGATACAAACAAAACACACCATAACACGCTAACAAACCGCGATGCATCAAACAGCCACCCAGCAACCGCTATTAGATCAAATGACGGTAGAAGTGTTGAACAGCGCTTAATTGATTTGCCTGCAGAGGTTTCAGCTGTTGTTGCAGCGGAAGCGGACCGGGCTGAGGTTGCAGCAGATGCGGCAACACTAAGCGGCATGATTTACGCAGACACTACAGCAGCTCTTGCAGAAACAGTTGACGGTGATTATTTTAGCATTGTTAGTACTGATAGTGTGGGTTATTTAGATTTATATTTAAACGATTCCGGATCTGCTGTTTTTCAGAAACAATACCCTAGTTCTGGTTATTTAGAGAGCGCCACTGAATCAATAGACCAGCGCGTTATACCTGAATTTGAATGGTCAATTTTTGATTCGAGCGGCAGGATCGCGGCGGGGGTAAAATCTAACGGTACTTTTGCAGTGGCTAAGCTAGAAGATAACAACAACCCTAATTATGAGTTGCCAGACGGCTTTTCGTGGGGGCTATTAGATGTTAAGGGAGCAGTAGTATTAGGTGTAAAATCTAACGGTACAGTAGTTAATGGTTCTATGATAACAAGCAAGATAAATAACGTTGCATCCATAGGTCTTGGTTTGCCGCTATCTGAGGGTTACTTTGCCAGCGAAGTTGCTCACAAGATATCCTATGGTCAATCACTATCAATAGGTGTTAGTGGTAGCCCAGCAATAACAACAGCTCAAGAGCAAAATAATGTCACTTTTGACAGCGGTTTAACAGCATATATCCCGCTAGTAGAGCCAGCATACGGCGGTGAGCCTGACACTGAAACTCTTTGTGCGGGTTCATCTAACGCAATAAACACATTAATTAAAAACGAAAATGGTACAAGCTATAAAAACCAATCGTACAAGTTGCTAGCTAGCTGTGCGGGTGAGGGTGGTTATAGCATTTCAGGGTTAGAAAAGGGTGGTATTATTTACCCTCGAATCACTGACCAAATAACAGCAGGGAAAAGCATTGCTAACGCAGCAAATGAAAGCTATTCATTACAAGCAGTTGACTGGGTGCAGGGTGAGAGTGATTATAACGCTGGTACTAGTCGTGCAGTTTACGAGTCTGCATTAAGTGGCTTGCTTGCTGATATAGATGCAGATGCAAAAGCAATTACATCGCAAGATGATGACGTAAAAATGCTGACTTATCAAACGGCCTCCCACATTGCTAGGGGTGAAACGTACCCTACAATTGCATTAGCTCAACTAGACGCTATAAAAAACAATCCGAACATTTATGGTGCGTGTCCTAGTTACATTTTCCAGTATGTTGGTGATAATGTACACATGACCAATAATTCTTACAGGCTCATGGGGTTGTATTTTGGTTTAGCATACAAACGAGCTGTTATTGATAAAGCTAATCCCGATGTTGTCCGCCCTATTTCTATCAAAACTGATGAAAACAGAATATATCTAAAATTCAATGTACCAGTTAAGCCGCTTAAATTTGATATAACACAGGTAACTAAAAACACTAATTATGGTTTTACTGTTCTAGATAACTTAGATACTGAGGTAACACAAGCAGCAGAACCAGTGATAATTAATAACGATACTGTTAAATTAACACTAAATACAAACGCAGTAGCAGGTATGAAGATACAGTATGCTTTTTATGGCACAGGAAGCGGTGAGACAGGAAGCTTTGATGGCGCGCGCGGTAATCTGAGAGATTCCCAGGGTGATTACGTTCAAGTTGATGGTAGCAAACTACACAATTACAGTTTCATTTTCGAGGAAATTTTATAATGACTATTTCAGTATATTTAAAAGACGCAAACTTCACTGATTTTTTAGCATCTACAGCGCCAGTACCCGATGGTTTACAGGTCTTAATAAGGCCCCGACTAGATGCTTCAACAGCAGAGAAAAACGAAGCATTTAACAAAGATGATGTTTTTCAAAATGGCACGCCAACTTACAAAGCATACTCTGCATCTGACATTAACGCATCCAATTTTTACGAGTCGCAATTTACACCAAGCGCAAGCGGCGAAGCGACTTACATAGCGTTAATGAAAGAACCACAGGCGCAATCTCGGTTTCTCGGTAACTTTTTTGATACTGACGGCGTTGGTGATATGGTGGATTATATTAGCTCAACTGGAACAATACGTGCGTTTAATAACGGGAAATCAGCTTCTATTGTAATGCCCACTGTTGACGCTGCTAAATTTAGATTGTTTTTCGCGGCGTTCAAACCATTAGAAACCACTGTTGGATATTCTGATGGTGGTATCATAAACCCGTACACAGCATCCTCAACAGAAGACAGAACAACATTACCAGCAAGAATGGCTCGACTGGGCTGGGCTTACAGCGGTTCAAATGCTAACAATGAAGTAGCTGCATTTTTAGTGTGGGATAGATATCTAAGCGTGGCTGAGATAAAAGAAGTGCAAGAATGGCTTGTTGGCGTTTACGGTGCTAATTTAGACATAACATAAAGTGCATGTATGAAAGTTAAAAAACTGTTTTAAAGCAGGTATTGAATGGAAAAAATAGACATTGGATTAATTAAATTCTTATTAGTTGTAATGGAAGTTACGCTGGTATTTCTGTTTTATATGTTAAGAAATAAATTTTAAATTATCATTAAATAAAAGGAGATCCGAATGGATTCTACAAAACGGCCTAAGAAAACACAGCAGCAAAACGAAAAGAAAACAGAAGAACAGCAGGAGCCTTAACTAATGCTAATTACATGTGCGTTATCTTTTTTAATGCTTGCACGATGGACTGATAAGCGAGTTTGTTACACATTGTCTTTAGTTGCTGCATTGTTGTGGATTAATGCGCATGTATTTAGCGCTGAAAATGAAGTTCTTTATTTATTAAGGGGCTCGATAATATTTTTTTCTGCAACTTATTTATTAAAACAACCCGTAAAGCAAAGCATTTATCAATCTGTTATTTTGTTTTGCACTTTAATTAGTTACACTTTGCACGAGGCTGAATCAGCGCTTAACGTTACAATAATTTACGACCAGTTCGAGGCGGTTATATATGGACTCATTACTTGCCATTTTATCGGGATATTTAAAACATTATGGCCTAGTTTTAGTAATGACGATTCAAGTTGTCGTGCTGGCTGTAAAAATATACAAGGGGTGTAAAAACTATGTCAAACAGCGCAGGCGACAACAGCTTAATAACATCGGCAGCAACGGGGGCAACATCGGCCCCAATGACAATAATTAATGAATACGCCGCACTGGCTGGTATTGTTGTATCAATTTTAAGCTTGCTGGTAGGTGTTTATTTTAAAGTTCAAGAGAGGCGCGACAAGCGGCATGTATTAATAAAAAGCCACGAAGCTTTGCGCGAAGAGTTAAAGCAGCAATTAATTAACGAAATTAAAAGCGAAGAAGGCGATATTAATGAACAAATTAGTTGTAATTGATGCAGGACATGGCGGTAAAGACCCGGGTGCAGTGGGTAATAATTTAAAAGAAAAAGATCTAACGCTTACTGTTGCCGGCCTAACGTGTGATATTTTAGAAAGTGTATACAAAGTTAACACGCTACAAACACGCCCTAAAGACCAGTTTGTAAGTTTAAATAACCGCACCAGCGTAGCGAACGCAGCACATGCTGATTGTTTGGTTTCAATTCACATTAACGCAGCTACACCTAGCGCTAATGGTTTTGAAAGCTTTGTTTATACCACTGATGACGAAAGCACTAAATCTTACGCGCTACAAAAAGCATTACACGCACCTTTGGCAAAGCATTTTTATAGTGATCGCGGGCGTAAAAAAGCTAACTTTCATATGGTGCGAGAATACAAAGGGGCGGCGGTATTAATTGAACTTGGATTTATTACTAATGCGATAGACGCGAAAAAATTAAAAAACGGTGATTTTTTATTTCAACTGGCCGAAAGTTTAGCCGGTGGCATTGCTAAATACCTGGGCGCAACAAAGTGCCAAACGCAAAAAAGCGGCGACACATACCGCGTTATAGTTGACGGAGTACAAAAAGCGGCCTACTCTGACTTAGACAACCTAGCTAGCGAAGTTAAAAAACAAGCGGCCAGCGGAAAATCTAGCATTCAATTACAACTAATTAAGTAAGGGTGATCACATGGATCAAAGTGTTATTGATACAATTCTACTCATAATGCAGTGGGTAACTACTATTGTTGGCGCTGCAAGCGTAATTGTAGCGGCGTTAATTAAAGTAGCTAAGCTAACACCATCTAGTAAGGATGATGCGTGGCTAAGCGGCGCACAGGCGTTTTTAGCAAGCGCTATTGCATTACTTGATCGGTTAGCGCTTAACCCAGATCAAGATAAAGCGCGAAGGCCAAAAGGCAAGCTATGAATAAAATATTAACCATACTGGCGGCTTTAGCTGAATTGCTTGGCCGTTATTTTCGCGTAAAAGAGCAGCGAGAACATGACGAGCAACAGCAACAAATTAAAGATAATCCTGCAGGCTGGTTTGATAATCACTTTAACGGTGATAATAACGGGGTGCAAACTAACAAACCCGTGCCCAGCAATGCCGACCAAACCAAACAAACCAGCCCTGCCAAGCATACAAAAAACGACTGACGGCGGTATTAAGTTAAATAAACACGATACCGAATCGCTAGCTAATTATATTTTAGATCTTGAACGCGGTTATAAATAACACTTTACAAAGTACCCAATTTTAAATAATATAGTTTAACTTAATTAAAGGGGTAACTTATGCAAGCAATTTTAATAACAGCGTTTTTGGGTTTTGGTTTGGCCTATCTTTTATATAAAGATCATGTTGCAGATAAAAGCGACGATTAACAGAGTTCCAATGTTGACGGTGAGAGCAAAGCAACTATCTGGTAATTCCAGATAGTTGCTTTTTTATTGGGCCCACGCATTTGCACCAAGTTCAAACCATTTATAGTAAAGCAAAACGTTACACGCTTGGTTATTAGGGTTTTTAAATATAATTAGCGTTTCACTGTTTTCTGTAATTGGTTTTATTTCAGTTGGTGAAAACGTTTCACCGCCTTTATTTGATCCGCTGGCCGCTTGACCTGGTATTAAATCAATATCGTTAAGTGTTCCCGCGTCGCTATAGCTACACGGAGCAATAACAGCGCCAGTAGGTTTAACTAATTTTGGGTTTGCGGGAAATATAGTTATAGGATCACCGGTAATAGTTGTTGTTGCGCCCGTTCTTACTTCGTAGCGTATGTTTGGCTGGTCGGTTGATATTACGCGATTGTATAGCATAGCTACTTTATCGCCAGTTGTAACGGATAACGAATATTCACCCTCACCCGGTATTACAATTTCTGTAAACGCTCTAAAACCGTTACCTTTATCGATCATCAAAGGTATTAAATCTAGCGTTGATGTTAAGTTGTTGCTAAGCATGCTGTAACCCTCATAATATATTTAGACTAAATAGGGGGATGCGGAAATAAGTGAGTATTGATTAAATAGTGCCCCATTCAACACTCACTATATCCTATGTGTATTTGGCCATTAATCACTCCTCTTGCTGCTCTAGTTCGCTGAGTGCATATTCTGCAACAGAATGGCAATCACCGCATGACAAAACTATCATTGGTTCTCCATTTGGCTTTATACCAGCCTCAATAAATGTGTTGTCAGCTTTGCAATAATCGCACACAACTCTTAGCTGAGTGACTATATATCTTGGTAAATTTTGAGCCATAAGTTCACCTATAAATAAACACTTATTTCCGAATTAATCACTTTTAGTTATAGGGTGAGGAAAAGATTGTTTACACACTCTTTTCCGAATACCCCCTAAATAGTATACCGTTACACTTAACTTACACAATGAATTGTTTGTTATTTAGAAACACCCACACCAAGCCATTCATGCCACGCATTAAACTATAGGGCAGTATTATTGATAGCATTAAAAGACAATAAAATAGGTGCTTAATTCGGGTGATTTTAATAAAAATAAGCGTAAACAGTTACACATAAGTTACATAAAAACAAAACCCTGTATTGACTTTATAAAAGCCATATTGCACTATCAATAAGCGCCTTGTGCGTAAACATTTACTTTTAAACATGTATTTGTCCTTTGCTTTTTACCCGCTAGCTTTTGTTAGCGGGTTTTTTATTGCCTATCACAAAATCCGCCGTAATTTCCCCCGATGTTTTGGTTGCAAAGAACCGGTTGCAAAATAAATAAAAAACAACCTCCCCCAATGGGGGAGGTTAAATACTTAAAATATATTTTATAAAGCTTGAAATGTAAAACCAGTTTGCTATTATAGCCACATCGACAGGTAATAACGCAAAATCAAACGGAGAGTCAAAATGAAAGCAACATTCGTAGGTTACACTGAAATCGACAAGCCAGCACAATTCAAAGTACCAACAAAAACTAGAATGATTGGCGGTGTTGAAGTTGTTGAGTTTTACAAATGGTTTGATGTTAACAATGGTGATGATTTCGTAGCTGGCAACGATTATGAAATTGAAATAATCGAAGGTTACGCAATGGAGGTTTAATGATTTTAACAGAGCAAGAAATTGAAGATCGAGTGCTGCAATGTGGCGGCACTCACATCAAAAGAAACAACCTAAGACGGAAGTTGATCTATAAAAGTAATGATGAAGTTATGGATAGGATCAACAAAATCAAAAAGGAAATAAGAAAACTTAAGGTTGACGGGTTTAAAGAGCAAGACTTAAGAGGTCTTTACGCAAACATAACTAAATTGGAGTTAATGATTTTATGATTAAAAAATTAATGGGCTTATTTGGTTACAAGGTTTTTACAAAAGCTGAGTATGAGCAACTTACTGATTCAGTAGTAAGGTGCGGGGCTTACTACAGGTCACTAGTTGATGACGACAACACATACCATCATGGGCAGCGCTGCGTTACCGTGCCAATTTCTGAGCTGTCAAATATATGCCTGGTTGAGAACTGCATATGGGATGATGTAAAAACAAAGATATCAAAGGGGAAATAATGACACCAGCTAAACGTGCCAAAGAGCTTGGCGCTAAATCTCTAAACGAGGTGGCTCAAGTGTTTGGCTGTACGGTGCAAAACCTATCAGCCAAGTTTAAATCCAACCCTAAGCAGTTTGACATTATTGTCTTAGGCGTTGTTAGATTGGCAAATAAAATTTAACCCTTGCAATGCAATGGTCCAAATTTGGATCATCTATTTTAAACTAAAAAAGCCGCATCGAAACGCGGCTAACGGAGTAAAAATGACAAATATAATGTTAGCACAAAACCAAACTTTAACAATGACTAGCTTGCAAATGGCAGCTCTTACAGGTGTTAGGCATGATAGCGTTAAAAGAACGATACAAAAACTTCATGATAACGGGGTTATATCCAAGCCACAAATTGTGGATGGGAAAAAGTCGCCCAACGGGGTTGTGGCAAAGCTTTTTTGTTTTGGGAAAAGAGACAGCCTGGTTATTGTTGCTAGGCTGTCGCCAGAATTTACTGCCGCAGTTGTAGATAGGTGGCAAGATCTTGAAAGCAAGCAGCAACCACAATTACCAAGAAACTTTGCAGAGGCATTGCAACTTGCCGCTGATCAGGCCAAACAATTAGAGCTGGCCGCGCCTAAAGTTTCATTTGTTAATAACCTTGTGGATAAAAAAACTTTAATGACTGCTACGCAAGTTGCATCCAAGCACAAAATGAGTGCAATTAAACTAAATAAAATACTTGATGAACTTGGTGGAATTTACAGTAAAAACGTAAAGCGCAGCCGTGTTTTTATTCAGTCTTTTATTGACAGTGGTTACGGTGAAATAAAACAAACAAGTGAAGGTTATTCACAGCCACTCTTTACGCCAGCCGGTGAGGTTTATATTTATGAAAAGCTTATAAGCGAAGGAATTGTTAATTAATTTGAATATGGCGCCATAACGCGCTATATTCTCAGGTGTTGGATAGCGTGACAGCGAAACAACAAAAACCTTTACTAACAAAATCATAATGGGCGAACCTGTAGGCTGATTGTTAGCGGCCTCTGTCACCAGTAGTAGCCCACCATCTTAAAAGGTGATGGCCCATGAAAACTGCAAACATAGTATTAGACAGAAACCTAGCCAAAAACATAGGCTTAAATCAAGCTATCGTATTTCAAAAAATACACGACTTTGCTCCGAACGATGAGCAAGGCTGGGTTGATGGCGACCTTAGTTTTTTAATTAATTTTTTTCCTTTTTTTGACTTAATTACTTTGAGAAATATTTTAAATGAGCTTGTTGAAGAACGCTTGTTAATATGTTCAGTTCCGCCTAATCAAGAGGTAAATCCTAGTTACAGATGCAATTATGAATCTAATTTATTGGATGGAGTGTTGTTATGAGTTTTCAGGCAATGACTTGGGCTGTTGATATAGATTTACCAACAAACCAAAAAATGGTTTTGCTTATGCTTGCTAACAGAACAAACCAAGATACAGGGCAGTGTAATCCGTCACATAAGAGGCTTTCAAACGATTGCGGTATGAGTATTAGCACTTTAAAAAGATGCATTAAGCAGCTTGAAAAAGGTGGATTTCTAAGCATTATAAGCAAGAAAAACGGTGACGTTAATCTACCAAATCAGTATAAGCTGAATATGAACGGGGTGGGTTCACACAGAGCCCACCCAAGTTCACACAGACCTGAGGGGGTGGGTTCACACAGACCTGAGGGGGTGGGTTCACACAGACCTACAAAACAAGAAGATCTTAACCAAGAAGTTAATAACCAAGAATATAACCATAAAAACAAACAAAATGCGCAGGCGCATACGTCTCTTGATCACAATAAAGTTTTTGAACATTGGCAAAACGTTCACGGTAAGCAGCAAGCAAAGCTAATCAAAAACCGATTAAGTAAAATTAACGCCAGATTTAAAGAAGGCTACACGGTTGACCAGCTAAAGCTAGCAATTGATGGCTGCAAGCTAAGTGGTTTTCATATGGGAGAAAATGACAAGGGAACCCCGTACAACGATTTAACAACGATTTTAAGAGACGGCGCACAGGTTGAAAAGTTTATAGGCTTAGTTGAGAACCCACCAAAACAACCAGCACGAACGGGCTACCTTAGCAACGAGCAGCTAGATTACTCAAAGGGAGTTAAACCAGATGGTACTTTCTAACAAAATTGCAAGCATGTTTAAGCCACTTGATAGCAAGCCAGCACACTGCGAAAAACACGGCGATTACACATCAAACCTTGTTAAGCTGCCAAACAAACCCGAAGGTGCGTGGAGTGGTTGCGTTCAATGCTTGCAGGATCACGTTAAAGAGCAAGATCAAAAAATTGCGCTAGAAGCTCAAAAACAACAAGAACAACAGCGCGTAAATAAAGTTTTAGGCCGTGCGGCTATCCCTAAGCGATTTTTAAACCGTAACCTATCAAACTTTAAGGTTACCAACGAGGGTCAGGCTAAAGCGCTGTCATCGGCCACGCGTTACGCTAACGAGTGGGAGAGCAACCTGCAAGACGGACGTTGTTTAATTATGGTTGGTATGCCTGGTACGGGCAAAACACACTTAGCCATTGGCATAGCGTTAGAAGTTATGGAAAAAGGCGACACAGCGATGTTTTGCAGAGCGCATGAAGCAATAAGCGCCGTAACCGAAACATACAGTCGCGACAGCAAGAAAACAGAACGCCAAGCGCTTGACGAGTTCCGCAAGCCTGACTTGTTGATCATTGACGAAGTAGGGCGCCAGCGCGGAACCGATAACGAGCGCATGATGTTATTTGAAATTATCAACCGCCGTTACGATGATGAAAAACCAACGCTATTAATCTCTAATTTAAACCTTGAAAAGCTACGCGGTTACATTGACGCGGCCACAGAGGATAGATTAAGAGAAAGCGGCGGGCGTGTAATTACGTTTGATTGGGCAAGTATGCGAGGTGAGTTATGATTAATTGGCAAGAAAAAACAGACCCTGAGATTAACAATGCGGTAAAATTAGTTTTAATTTCTAAACATGAAAAAGAAAGTGATTTTGATAAATTCTTTTTAAAATTATTAAAATGTTCAGATTTAGATTACTGCAATAACCCAGCGTTTTCATGGACTATTATCCAAAGAGCAAGAATATCGCTGGAATTTCACGGTCGAGATTGTACTGCATCCGCAAGGGTTGCCAAAGGATTATTTATTGATGAGGTGTCAGTGTTTACTCACAAAAACCCACTACGAGCTGCAATGATCGTATTTTTAATGATGAATGAAAAATGATTTATCCCACCCATTATTTTTACAGGCGTGGCGTTAGCGATAAAAATTTAATTTTGTCGCTAATGGAGCACATACCAGCGCATAAACAAAAAGAAGTATCAGACAAGTATGAAATGCTTTATTTGCAAGACGGGCCAGTAAACGTAACAAAAGGCCGCAAAGAAGCTAACGAATACTTGCAAACCGTTGCGAACCACTACAAAGGAGAAAGAACGCCCGACGCGTTAGCCGGCCACATGCGTAAAATGCTAGAAATGGCAAAGGAAAAGCAGGATAAAAAATATCAGTCGGCGGCCAGCGGCGTGATCATTAAAACCGAATTGCCAAAGAATGGCCCACGTATTCAGTTAGATTGGTAAAAGTAAAGAGGTAATATGAAATACAAATTAAAAAGCTTACAAGCGGCTTTAATAAACTTTAAGCGACAATTAGCGTTTGCTATATCGCCAGAAGTTAAAGCCGAATGCGAGTACAGAAACATTAAAAAGGCGTTTGAGTCTGGCTTTAAAGCGGCCAGAAAGCACAGCTTAGATACAGATAGCCAAACGCACTTTAAACTTTATTTAGAAAAAAGCGCGGTTAAAATTAACAAAGCGATTGACACAAACCTGATTAGGTACTAAAGTTTAACTTCTGAAATCGTTTAGCTAGTCACTTTTACAGGTTTGCAGCGCTAAAGCCGGACAGCGTAACCGGCAAAACTTTTTTATTAATATTAATTACAGAAAAAGTTTTCTAATTTTTGACAGCCCGGAAAGACGGGCACGCATCTAAATGACTATTAACGTGCCTAAGGGGTTGGGCAGTTAAAACCGTTAGTAGTCATCTAAATGCGTAAAGGCTTTTGAATTTAAGTATCAGGCTGGTGTTACCCGCAAGCGTAACTTAATTGAGAATCGGCGCAGCCACGCATTAAAAATTACAACCTCAACAAAAAGGCAAAGTTATGAAAAAAGGTATTTTAGCTAGTGTATTAGCAATGTGTGGTTTGGGCTCTTTTGGTCGTCAAGGTTTTGGCGCCGATATTAACGCAGGTTTTAATGAGCAATTACCCAAGCACGTTAAGCGTTATGGTCGTCAAAAAGTAAATAAAAAAGAATTTAAAGGCCGCGAAAAGTTTGATTTAGTACAAAGTAACGGTAATGGTACTGGATTATTTAAAAGCCGACAAACTGGCGAATATAAAACAATGCAAATTAATGCACGCCATGACTTTACAAAAAGTAATTTAAAACATTACGGATTAGAAACAGCTTAAATTTATACTTCCCAAAGTGTTACAGCAAAAAGCCACCGTTCGGTGGCTTTTTTATTTATATGGTACCAATTTTATATGGTACCAATTTTTAAAAGCTCGTTTCTATCAACCAAGCTTATATTGCAAGGCATTTTTGACGGCCTAAAAATAACAAACATGCTGCCTTTTGTATTTCCGTTAACTTTATTTCCATTTATTGGATGGTAAAAGCTTAATCTTCCACCTGTTACTATTCTTATTTCTGATATTTCATCTATTGGTAGCCATTGAGCATCTAATGTTGCAGGTACCAATAAAACAGTTGTTAAACCTTTTTGTTTTTGTTCTATAGCCTTTTGCATAAAAGATTTTATAAACCCTTTTCCGTATGGTGGGTTTATCCAAACGTTAAAGTTTGGCATTTTGCAATCAATTATTTTTTGATACCAGTCAACGCTTAAAGAGTCATCCTCTTTTGTTAAATAGCAACTTGGTACCTTTTTATTTTTTTTGGAACATGCGGCGTCTAGGGAGAAGTTAAACTCTTTGTTTAGTGCGTTAAAAATTACAGGGTCGGTACCCCAGCTGTTTTTCATGTCGTCTGTTAAATCACTGCTAATAATGTCGCTCATTTTTAATCCTTAATATTGTGCTTTTGCTTAAGTTCTTTAAGTGCTAACTGGCCTAAATTACTGATCCAAACTTGCTGTGGATTTGGTCCAGGCTTAATGGTTGGCACTTCATTAATAATTATATCTTTGTTGTTTAATAGCTCATCAAATGCGGCGTTCCGATCAATTGGCAGGTAATGCCTAACAGTGCGTATAAGGTCGCTTTTTTGCTGGCCACCTTGTTCACTTAAAGATTTTAATACGCGTATTTTTACCGCTTCTACTTTGATTGGTGTTGGTTGTGGTATTGGTTTTTTATTCATGCTTTTGCCTTTTATGTTTGCTTTGATGTTTTAGAGTTTAGCTGAATAGATAATGTTGTCAATTAATTATTGACAAGGTTTAAAAAGTACCTATACTTACCCGTACCCACTAAAAATAAGGAGTTAAAAAGTGAAATATTTATTAGGTTTAATCGTTTTTGTAGGTGCAATGTCTTTGGTTGGTAATATTGATTACTCTGACGAGCTGGCATATCAAAAGTATCATTGCAAAATGGTTATAATGCACGAGCAAACAGAAAACGGCGCAGCAGGTTACCCACCACGCGACGAGCAAGAAGTAGAATTTTGTACTAATTTAATTAACGCGCAAAAATAAGGAGTTTTAAATGTTTATCACTTTTTCAATAACTGAAATTATTAGCTTTTCAATTTTATTGCTGTTTTTGTTAGTGGTTATTTTCTTTGAAGTCAAAAAGATTTTAAAGCAAAGGTTTTGCAAGCATGAAAGATACTATGAAAACATGCGCTGTCATGCAGTCTGCAAGATATGCAAAAAAGACCTTGGTTTTATCGGTAATTTAAAAAATAAACGCGGATTATAGCCGCACAACGTAACGTAAATAAGGAAACTAAAATGTTTTTTACAAATGCAATTGTTTATAAGTTCAAAGGTAAAATGGAGTTTTTCGAAGATGGCTTTGAAGCAGCTTTACAGCAAGATAAATTCAAACCATGTGGCACGCAAGATTTGTCAACATTTGGATGGGCTAACCCACTTGGCAAACACGGCAATAAACTGGCTCATTTTTCTGGTTCTAAAGTTTTAATTTGCGCCCGCAATGAAGAAAAGATTTTACCGCCAGCGGTGGTTAATGAAATGCTGGCCGCCAAAGTAGAGCAAATTGAGCTGGAAGAAGCCCGCCCAGTTAACCGCAAAGAAAAAGCCGAGCTAAAAGAAAATATTATACACACGTTATTGCCACAAGCGTTTGTTAAATCAAATTACACACATGCGTTTATTGATGTTGACGCGGGTTTGATTGTAGTTAATGCGGCCAGCTTTAATAAAGCAGAGCAGGTTTTAGCAATGCTGCGTAAATCGATTGGCTCTTTGCCTGTAGTGCCGTTTTTTGGAAGTTATGATTTAGATTTGTTTTTAACTACCTGGTTAAATGACTTTCAGGCGCCAGAAGGTTTTGAAATTGGCCACGATGCCGTTTTAGTTGAAGCAGATGATTACGCAGCAACCGTAAAAGTTAAAAACCATGAATTAAACAGTGAAGAAGTAAAAGCGCATTTAGATGGCGGTAAACTCGTTACTAGCTTGCATTTATCATACAACGATCGCGTTAACTTTAACTTAAATAACGACGGTACAATTAAAAAAATTGGCTACTCAGACGTTTTAAAAGAAGAAAACGCTGATATTCCTAAAGAAGATATGCCAGTTAAATTAGATGCTGATTTTATTTTAGTATCTAGCGAGCTGGTAGAAGTGATCACAAAAATTGAAGCGGCTTTAGAAGGTGTAGAATAATGCGCAGAAACGAACCTGTAACTAAATTAGCGGTAGTAGATATTGAAACGCTAGACAAAACACCAGGCGCCGTAATTTTTGCAATTGGCTGTGTGATAGTTGATGTTGAACAGTTAGAAATAACAAACGCGTTTTACGCGGTTGTTAACCCTAAACAAAAAGGCCGCACGTCTGGAAACGGCACGCCTGAATGGTGGTTGAAACAAAGCGTAGAAGCGCCAGAAGCATTTGAGCAATTGCAAGCGGCTTACGGTTCAAGTAAAACATTAAAAGCGGCACTGTATGATTTTGGTGCATTTTTAACTAATGAGTTTGATGGTGATAAAATAAACGTTTTTGGTAATGGCCCAGAGTTCGATAACGTTATTTTAGACGATGCGTTTACATGGGCTGGATTAAAAACGCCATGGCCTTACTGGGGGAACCAAAGCATTAGAACCAGTAATTTATTAATGCAAATTGCAGGCGTTAAAGTAGATCGTGAATTTATTGGTGTAAAGCATCATGCGTTAGATGATGCGCACCACGAAGCTAATTTATTGATTGATGCGCTTAAGTTCTTTAAGCCGGCTGTAAAGTCGATTAACCCTAACGTTGGCCTTGGCATAAAATCAGCATGCGCTAGCGCAGAGCAGGCAGTTAAAAAGCTAAGTGATGCGTTTAGCAAAGGCATTAATATTGAAAACCAGCAACAAAAGGAAAGTTCAGATCCTTATGTTAGCGCGTTTAACTCAATTATTGGCGCTTTGGACTCTGGCGGCGAAGAATGGAGAAAGCCTAACCAAAGCGTTCACAGTTCGGCCGTTGATAAAATAAGAGAAATGGCCGCGCTTATTAATGCGTTTGATATGGGCGAATTGCAAGACTCACACCAATACATGGCTGAAATAAAATCAAAGCTTAGAGGTCATAGCTATGAGGTAAACAGCTTTAATCAGATTGCTGGTTGCATAGATAACGTTTTATTTGAAAACCAAATCCTAAAAGAGCGAGCGCATTGTTTTGATGAGTTACAAAAGTTATTAAACGAACTTAACTCAGACTCATTTGAACGTGAGTGTGCCAGCTCTTTACTGGATGACTGCAAGCACGCAATTAATGAGCTTGCAGAGTACAAAAGCAAATTAATGGTTTTAAAAAGTAAGCACCTGTAACGGGTGCGAAAACTCAAGGAATTAAAATGAAAAAAGTTTATATAGCGGGCCCAATGACAGGTTTACCACAAGAAAACCGCCCAGAGTTTAACGAAGAAGCCCGCGTTTTATTAGAAGAAGGCAAGATCCCACTTAACCCGGCAACCTTGCCAGCGGGATTAACACAGGCAGAATATATGGACATTTGTTTTGCCATGATCCGTGCATGTGATACGGTTTGGTTTTTAAAAGGCTGGAAAAATAGCACAGGCGCTATTGCTGAATACGCTTACGCTAAAAAAATTAGCAAAGAGCTTATTTTTCCTATGGGTGAATCGCCCACCACTTCAATAGTTTAAGGTTTAATTATGAATAACAACACGCAAGGCCAATATCAAGGACAACACCAAGGCCAAAACCAAGTTAATCAACCAATTGACAAAGGCCGCGCTGCAATTGTTGCAGAACGTTACCCGGTTGGAAATAACCAAACCAAAAACCGTTACGCAACAATAGGCCGCGCAACTAAATGGCCTGGTCAAAACGGCGAAAGCATTGAGTTAGAATTAGACACAATGCCAATAGGCCACACTGGGCCATTAAAGGTTTATATTTTTTGGAATAGCCAAGAAAACAACCAAGCACCGCAGCCAATGAACAACCAAACAGGTAATTACAACAACCAAGGCCAGCAGAACGCACCAGCGCAAGGCCAATACCGGCCATAATATTTAAATACACAAACAAACCCGCCTAGCGCGGGTTTTTTAATGCCTGGCGTAAATAAAACTTGCTGCATGGGTACTTTTATATATAATGTACCTACTTAATGTTTTAGTTTAATCAGGAATAACTATGAAAAATGAAATTAATAATTTGGTTGGTTTTTGCCACAAGGCTTATTTTGATGCTGGTTGGTGGTCTGGTGTTAGTGTTTCTCAGCCTTATGTAGTGCCAACAAAGCTTTGCCTTGTTCACTCTGAGATAAGTGAGGCAATGGAGGGGCATAGAAAGGATTTGATGGACGACCATTTGCCAAATAGAAAAATGGTTGAAGTTGAACTTGCTGACGCGGTTATTCGCATTTTTGATTTGGCTGGCGCTATGAACTTAGATTTAGGCGGAGCCATTGAGGATAAAATGAAATACAACAAAAACCGATCTGATCATAAGTTAAATAATAGAAAGAAAGCCGGCGGAAAATCGTACTAATTAATTTTTAAGGAAAACCAATGACCGAAAATCAAAAGAAATTGCGCGAGCTAATGGCTAAGCATGCAGTAATTAGCTCTTACATTAAGCTGGCCGAATTTTGGGGTTTATCAATCCACACCGTTCACGCTTATTTAAAACCGGTTACTAGCAAGTCAAATAAAAACATACCTGACAAACGAATTAAGCAGCTTAAAGATCTGCTTGGTTGTAAAAATGCTAAGTAACTTCAAACGACTGCCACGCGATTTAATGGTTAAAGAGCATGCAAGGGTGGTTGAGCGTTTAAGCTTAGCCAGCCGCTTGTTAAATTCTCAAGGTGAAATTATAGATCAGCAACGTAAAGAGCTGGCGGCACATAAAGCAGAACTTGAAGAATTAAGGGCCATAAAAAAAGAGCTCAAAAAAATGGAGTGTTAACATTGCCAAGAACTATAACAATTCCACTATCAGATGCCGCCATTAGGCGGCATTTGTCTGATCAGGACGTTTACCAGCTTAAGGACGATAAAAACCCGTTGGTTATTCGTTACAACCAAGAACGCACCGCCGCAAGCTGGCATGTTGTTCATTACTACAAAGGCAAGGCTATTTGGCGAAAAGTTGCTAAGTGGCCCACTGTTAAATTAAAAGCGGTGCTTGTTCGTTTGCCTGATATTCTGGTGCAAATGTCGGTTGATCCTAATCCTGATAAATTGCGCGTTGGGCAAATGCAAAACGTTGGGCAAGTTTTAGCCTGGTACTTGCAGAGAACAGAAACAAACGGCCACCTATCACCCAAGCGTAAGGCGTCTATTAAAACGGCAATTAAAAAACACCTACTGCCTAGATTGTCGCTTTATAGGCTTGATAAATTAGATCGCAAAGTAATAAACCATGAATTGCTATGGCCGCTGCAGGCTGATTACAAGGTTTCTACTGTGCGAATGATATTTTCATGTTTGAAAGTGGCTTTAAAGCGTGCAGAAGCGATTAATTTAATTAAGGCTGATCCTTGCTCTGGCATGAAGTTCACTGACTTTATAACGGCGCCCATTGAAGAAAAAGAGGCTCGCATTCGTAAAGACCAAATTAAGAAGATTTTAATTGATTTGGAAGGCGTAGAACCACGTTTAAAAATGCTTGTTTTATTTATGTTGATGCACGGCACCCGGCTAACTGAAACGTTAATGATCAAATGGGCTGATATTAATTTAGATACTGGCTTTTGTTATATCCCTATTAAAAACACCAAAACCCGAACCAGACACGAAATACCGTTATCGGTAACCGCTGTTGAATTATTAACTAAGTACAAAAAGGAAAATAAGCGCGGTCAATACGTGTTTACTGGCCGTAGTGGTTTTTGGTCTGACTCTGCAGCATCTAAAGCTATTCGTGAGCACACTAAAAAAGAGTGGTCGGCACATGATTTGCGCAAGGTTGCTACCGAAAGCTGGACTAAGCTGGGTGTTGATTACTTGATCATTAAGTTTTTGCTAAACCATGCACTCGAAAAGGTGGATAAACACTATATTCAGACCTACGCAGACGTTAAAACACGCGAAGCGTTAACCATGTATCATGCCTGGCTAAAAACGCAGGGGTTAACCGCCTGAGTTAACCAAGACAACACCAAGACGCGCTAAACGTAAGTAAGGCGCGTTTTTTATTGCCTACCAATAACTTAGGGTGTGTTTTAACGTTTATAAAAGGAGAGTCCGTTAAAAGTTGGTTAAAATTGGCTTTTTTGATAACTTTTGCAACTGAGTTAAATTTAAGAAAGCCTTTAGCCATGCGGTTTAGGTCGGTGTTTGTGGTTTGTTTTAGGCGGGTTTATTTGGTGATCGCTAAAAATAAGTGAAAATGGTTAACAGAAAGGCTTGCAAAGTACCCAATATTAATTATAATCGTACCCAGTCAATTAAAACCGTAACGAAATTATTGGGAAATAAACATGGTTGATAAAATACGCTTAAAAAAGTTTTCAAAACGTATCGGGGTTATTTTAATGTCAACCCCGCAACACAGAACAACCGTTTTAGAAAGGCAGTACAATGATATTTCAAATCATAAAAATAAAATGATTAAAGTAATGGGTGATAATTTTGATTTTGAAAGCCATATAAATAAAGTCTTATGTTATTGCAAAGCGAATCCATTGGTTACGCTAGATGATGTTATTTTATCTTGCGAGCGTTCAGCTGGAAAAGGCGAACCTTTCTGCTATCAATCTGGCAATATTTAAAAAGTAACGCAACTATTGGGAGGTAGTTATGGAGCAGATAACCATGGATTTAATGGCCGCTGAGCCAGAAGCAATACCAGTTGTAAATATGAATAAGGCTTTATGTTTGCCTAAATCCTGCGAAAGCTGTGCTAATTTTGTTTACATAGGTTGGGAGCTTGACAGTTTAAAAACTGTTTTTGGTAAGCCTTGCGAAACTCAAGTAGGAATTTGCAAAAGCAAAAACCAAAAGCTTTTTGGATCTTATATTTGCGATGAGTTTAAAGGCTCGCACCCAAGCGCTAATTTTGAGCCCGTTAAAAATAGAGAGTACGCATATGCTCTATTATAAAATAATAAAAGGTCAATACTGGCTTTTTGGGTCAAAAGAGAAGTATTTAAACGGTTTTATGCCAAGGTTTAAGTGCAATACCAAGCAGCAGCTTAATGAGCACTGCCTTAAAAACTACGGCATGAAATTTAACTAAACGCGGACTAACCGCCGCACAAATAAATTATTGGAGTTGTTATGTATTTTGGATGCGAGCATTGTATTTTTAAGACTTTTGATAAAGAAAAAGCAGAAAAACACACTAAAGATTGTTATCTGATTCCTAAAAACAAAGGCTGTGCAACATGTGCAAATCTTGATGGACTTTGCACTAAAGGCCACAACGCTAAGTTAGAAGTTACTGATATTAAGTGTCCTGATTGGGCTTTAAATAAAAAAATACCGCCGATGGCAGTTTATATAACTGATTGAAATATTTAACCGCGGCCTAATTGCCGCACAACGCAATTATTTGGAACTCAATTATGAAATCAATACCTATGATATTTAATCAAGAAATGGTATCAGCGCTTACTGAAGGTAGAAAGACAGCTACGCGTAGACCTATGAAGCTTGTAACAATTGATAAAGGCTTTGGGTGCAACCTAAATCCAAATGAAGTTGCTGGCGAGGTAAACAACGGAAACTATGAAAATTCAATATTTAAACCAGGCGATCTTATTTGGGTTCGTGAAACATTTTGCATTGGCCGATTTGATGAGGTTGACGCGGAGCACCCTGCAGATAGGGAGTTAATTATAGAGCAGTGCGCGGGTGATGATAATTATATAGCACGTCAGCTTGCTTATGAGGAAGGGGTCACAGAGCTTGAAGAAGTTAAGTGGAAACCATCTATTCACATGCCTAGAGATGCTAGTCGTTTAACCTTGCGCGTGACCGCCGTTCGCTGTGAAAGAGTGCAGAACATAGATAAAGAGCAAGCAGAAAAAGAAGGTGTAAGGCCTACTGGTTGCACTAAGGGTTTTTGGGTTAAAGCGTATCAAATGCTATGGAATTCAATATATTCAAATTGGGATCTAAACCCATGGGTATGGGTAATAGAGTTTGAGGTTATTCATAAGAACATTAATCAAGTGATAAAAGGAAGTAGCAATGTATAAATTATTCGTTATAAAGTCGTTTAGCTGGTTTGAGTTTTTAATGTTCGCCTTGCTGTGCGCATCGTTTGATGCCATTGGCGAACTGTTTAGCACAACGGTTGCTATTATATTTTCAGTTATATCAGCGCTATCTATTTTGTTTATTAATTCGTTTGTGGCCGCAACTATTCACGGCATAGACGAGTATTACAACCACGGCCTTAAGGGTAAAAAATAATGGATTCTATAATAAGCCTTGTTAATCAAACACTGCCAAATAACTGTGCTTCTGCATGTATTGCAATGGTTCTAAATGAAGATATTGAAACTGTTACCAAGCAGTTTCACGAAAAATATATAGGCCAAAAGCTTGAAGTACATGAATATTTAGAATCAAAGAATATTTGGTTTAGGCGCTGCATGGCTGATGAAAGAAGCCTAACAATAGGCTTTGTTTATATACTTTCTGTTCCAAGCCTAAATATTAAGGGCGGTTCTCATTATATAGTTGTTGAACGCGTAGAAGGTGGTTGGTTTGTTTATGATCCTAACGATGGTAAAGAAGGCAGATTTTCATACTCAAAATTAAATACAGATGATGATCTTTACTCGCCAATAGTTTCATGGCAACCGCATTATGAGTTTTCTAGAAGCAATCTGGAGTATTGGCATGGAAAATAACAACGATGATTTAGGCGTATTCAGAGGTTTAGCTTATGCTATACCACCATCATTATTTTTTTGGGCTTTGGTGCTAAAGGCGGTTTTATGACATTCATTAAGCAACTACTTATATTGCTGGCTGGTCTGTACTTAATTAGGCTGGTTGGTACATGTGAGTTTATTAGAGATTTAAACGCGCCTATATGGTTTGTAGCTGTATTGTGCGGCGTTATAGGCCTTATAACCATTCAGGCCTTTACAAGTGTTGGGGAGAAGGTTAATGAGTAAAATACTTTTTAGTTTAAGCAAGTCAAAGCACAGCGATATTGACATTTTATTTTTAGTTTCGGCAGTGGTTTTATTGTCACCTTTATTTTCAAGTGATAGCTATCTATTAAAGGCTTTTAGTTCGTTTGCTTATTTAGGTTTTGTTTTTACTGGAACTTATTTAACATCGCTTATTCGGTGTTTGGCTGTTGATATTTCAAAAAAGCGCCACGTAGTAAAACAATGCGAAAAGCTTGCTAAAGCGATTGATGATAGAAAAGGTGAATTATGAAAGGTAGAGAGCTTAACAAAACCACAGTAAAGCGACTGGCTATACATGCAGGTTTTAAACTTAAAAATCAAAACGATGGAAGTGTTGATTTAAACGATTATGTATATGACTTTGCATCGCTTATTCAAATGGCTAGGTTTGGAATAGGTAAAGTTGATATTGAGCCGCCACAACCCTCAGAAATGAAATGGGATGACTTTTGCGCGGGTTGTACTTGTTCAGAGTCATTACCTATTGGTTGCATTGTTAATCCAGTGGAGTTCGGCGCGGTAAGTGATCGACCTGAGCCACCTGAGCCACCTGAGCCACCAAAAGCAAGAGTAGTTAAGAAAGGTGAAAGCTTGCCCTTGCAGATCTTAATGTGCTTTTTGCTTGGCGCAATCTTTGGAGCCTTGTTTGCTATAGCTTTGTTGTCATGCTTGCCGGTTTAAATAAGTTTATTTTTATACTGTTTTATTATATTAAATGCGCCTTAAATAGCATTATGTTATGGTTGGGCGCGTTTTTACGTAAAACGATCGGGCTACAGCCCTTTAAGCATAAGGCGTGCCACAGTGGTAAGTTATTGACCCGTCAGGTTTTTAAGGTACTTTGGGGCTATTTTGAGCCTACGGGTGTTGGCAACCC
>Ga0207921_100008_pt1 | contig 22474 bp, 19 predicted proteins | sample DeeseametaMP0104_FD_184222 | JGI IMG/M metagenome (GOLD analysis project Ga0207921, IMG submission 184222) | Marine microbial communities from the Deep Atlantic Ocean - MP0104 (SPAdes) | ecosystem: Environmental > Aquatic > Marine > Oceanic | place: North of Cape Verde, Atlantic Ocean | collected...
CTGCTTTTAATTGAGCGGCTTCGTTTAGGGTTTGCTCAAACGAAAACAAATCAACAATATTAGTTACGCCTAAATACAAATTAGAATTAAAGTGCGATTTAACCGGCAAATACTGAAACTCAGTAAAGTTACTACCCTATGAACCCAAATGTACATGTAAATCAATTAAACCAGGTATTGCATATTGGTTGTTGGCATTAATTGTTTTATCGGCGTTTTGTAGTGGGTCAGTCGCTTTAGTAATGCTTACAATTTTGCCCTCATCAATATACAGCGAACTTGGCGCAGAAAAGCTTTGCGAACTACTTTGGTACAAACGAATGTTATCGACCCGCAGGTCAATGGCGTGAGCACTAAAGTGGCTTGCTAAACTCAGTGCTATAACTGTTTTTGTAATAATGTTCATGACTGTATTCCTTATCAAAAAAATAGGTGTTTGGCGTTTTGTTGATAAGAAAGTTAGCGACTTTTATAACCTGCTTCATTAATGTTTATCTGAATCGACAGTATTGGCAGTTGAACCGACACAAGAGTAAATAAGCGTTGTGGTATGAGAAATTAACTTTATTGTATTACTTTGTGTATATGCTTAATATGTATCTAAAAGTGAGGCAGGTTTAATAAGGCCTTTGCACTTACAATGGTCAAACGCTAGTGTTCATAAATTATAAAAAAGTCATGGATGATCAATGAATAGTATAAAGCTAATACTTTTTTCAATTGCCTTAGGTTTGGCTCCTTTACAGCTTTTAGCTGAGCAACAACTCCCAACTCAATTTGATAATAATCGTATAATTTTAATCCCGGAACTTATCAGTGGAAAAAAGCTAAGGTTTTTTACAGATACCGGCGGTGGGTGGAATGCGATTTCGAAAGAACTTCACCAGCAATACAATTGGCCAACAATCACAAAAGTAGCTGATGGCGAAGAGCATACCTTATCAGAAATGCCTAAGTTTAAAGCAGAAGCAGAAATACCTGCTGGTGGCATTGAAAATTTCATGGCCGGATATTTGTTTATAGCCCCTGAAGCAGAAATATCAGCAGGGCAACAGTTTGATGGCTTTTTAGGTGGTCGATGGCACGCAGAAAAAATCATTAAAATTGATTATGTAACTGAATCAATGTTTATCCTTGATTCTCTTGATGGGGTTAACTTAAACCAATTTAAAAAAGTAAAATTAGGTTTTCAAAAAGACTCTTATCAAAAATACACCACAGCCTTTCCTAGGATGAGTATAAAAGTTCAAGGAATAGAGCATCAAATGTTATTAGATACTGGTGCAACATCAACTTTAACTAATACCGCAAAAAAACAAATACAGAGTAAATCGAATGTGGTTGGGACTTCTTTCATTGCAGCTAGTGTTTTTGATAATTGGAAAGCCAGAAACCCAGATTGGATTGTTATTAAAAAGGCTGAGCATGGCACCGAGGAAGCTATGATTAAGGTACCTCTTGTAATTATAGCCGAACAAAGTATTGGACCTGTTTGGTTTACAAGAAGAGAGGATAATAACTTTCATGAGTTTATGTCTTCAATGATGGACAAAAAAATTGATGGCGCATTGGGGGGCTCAGGCCTCAAATATTTTGAACTCATAATAGATTATATCGACGAGCATGCTTATTTTAAGGCAGAGCTATAAACTTAATCTCGCGTGAGTGGTTTTTAAAGGCGGTTATGAGCTGTGAGAACCGGTCATTGAGATTGGCTAAATATCGTCGTTAATTGATTCGTTAAACTGCTATTTGCGCATATATTCATGAAAATGAGCGCTGCGCGCATATTGATTCGCTTAACTTTACCTAAAAAATTTAGAATACTTAGTGATAGTAATACCTTAGGTTATTTGTTAAAAGTAGATAAGTGAGCGTAGCGTCAGTAGAAATATGCGCGATGAGCGCACTATTAAATTGTTAGCACCTGGTATTTAAATGGAATTTGAATTAGTAAGATTATCAAACTACCGAAATGAGTCATTATTTGACGATATTGAAGAGTATAAATTTCGCGCGTCAGACTTGTGTAACTTTGCAAGAAGCACTAGTTGGGGGGTATTTGAGGCCTTTGTTGATCGTTTTGATCAAAATCGACCGATCATCTCAGGGACGTTACCGAATGAATCATTGATTACTACTTTCTATTCAAAATATCGGCACGTTTACTTAACTAAAGAAACTGCCAATTTTTTCAAAATTGCAAGGTCATTATCGGTAGCTAGTAATTCAGACTTATTCACTCTGTATCACCGTCATCATCTAAAGAAAGCTTTTTACCAAGAGTTTTTGCTGAAATTCGCTTTTATTCAAAGTCAAACTTCATTTACGCCAGAACAAGTCATAGATATCTGGTTTAACGCTTACTTTTTTCACGGTCAACAAAAGGAGAGAGAAAAGCTGAAATTACTACAAGAGTTGGTCACAGATCAAGGAGCTAAAGTAGCCCTTTGGCACACAGTATGGCAGTCTCATTTAATTGTAGGTGAGTTAATGGAAAATCTAAAAGAAACTACGAAAGAAAATCCCTACATTAAGGTTCCCAAGTTATGCAGAATCTAGGGCTTTTGGGTGCTAACAAACACATTATATCCATTCGCTCCGCTCATTGGGACGCATACTCGCTGGCTCGGCCCATTCTTCGCAATTATAGCCAGCAAGCCTGCGCCCCATATATGAAGCGTTATGACAGAAAGGATTCCGCCAAATGGTTCAAAATTTAGTTTTAATCTTTCTTTTATTCTTTGCCAGTTATTCACTGGCTTTGGACAGTGAGGATATAAAGCAAGATAAATCTGTTAGTCTCGCAACGATTGCAGACAGCATCGCCATGCAATACCAGCAGATGGGCTGGTTTTCCGGCGCATTACTGATAACTAAAGATAATGAGGTGGAGTTTGCGTCATCTTATGGCTTTCAGAATGTCGAAGAAAAAATAAAGAACAGCATTCAAAGTCGCTTTAATCTTGGCTCAATCATGAAAGACTTTACCAAGGTCTTGATCTTGCAACAGGTTGAGGCTGGCAAATTAAAGTTAAGTGATAAACTAGTTAGCTTCGAGTTGGGGTTCAAACAACCTGATGCTGATCAAATCACGATTGAGCACCTACTAAATCATAGTGCAGGCTTTGCTGATATCTTTGTGGCTGAATATCGTCAGAATCAACTTGCATTTGATACTCTAAACAAGAAAATAAAGATATTGATAAATAACCCCCTTTTATATACACCTGGAACTGATCGAAAATATTCAAATTATGGGTATGTGGTATTAGGAGTGATTCTTGAAAAAGTAACTGGAAAGCCTTTCGAAGAACTACTCAAAAACAATATCTTCAATCGGGTTGAGATGTTTTCAACGACCTTCAGGCCGGTTAATTCTAATGAATATCAGTCAGTCCGATATACATTCCAGTACAATGGCAATTTGAGAAAGGTCGGTATTAATGAACACCCTAGTCCCGATGGCGGCATTGAATCGACCGTTGTGGATGTGCAACGATTTTATCGAGCGTTATTCTATAGTAATAAGTTATTAAAAAATTCAGACGCGATTAATCGCCATCTATTTGCAATGGACGGCTCCCATTGGGGCGCATATGGAGGTGGTCAGGGCGTCAGTGCAGCCGCGGAAATAGATTTGGACACTAGCTATGAAATAGTTGTTCTGGCAAACACTGATCACTTAGTTGCCGAACGCATTTCTGGTCGAATACACTCTTACATCAAAAATGGTGAGTATCAACCAATTAGACAATTGGAAAAAAACTTTGCCTTTAAGTACTATCAATCAAAAGGAAAACAACAATTCTATAAACACTTCAAACAGGTTTATAAAGACAATGGTTACAGTCGATTCATCGGCAGAACAATTAATGAAGTAGGAATGGAACTACTTAGTACAAAATCATGGACCGAAGCATTTGATATGTTCGAATATTTAGTTTCATTGTTTCCCAATGCACCGCAGGCCTACGACAGTTTGGCATTCGCCTATTTATCGAAAGGAGATAGCGAGGTTGCGAAAAGTACTTTTAGCAAATCTTTAACTATTGATGGTAGTTTTAAAAGTGATTACGTGAGTGATAATTACGGTCATGACAATATGCTCAAGTAAGGACAGGCTATCGCCAGCCGCTTAGTTTTGCGTTATGTGCCATGAGTAACAGAAAGTTTAGTCTCCTGTTTAGAGTCTTACTTATGCTTCTAGTCATTTTAGGAAGTAAGCGGGGTCAAATTTTGACTTCATACATTAAAGCCATCGATGTCTGCTCATGACACTTTGCAGATTAAACCTAATCTATCGAGTTAAATGAAAATTTAACGGAATATGAGTCAGGTGAGTTAAAGCAAGTACAGGCATAACTATCTGTAGTTTTATTAAATTGATGATTTACGCCAAACATTTTTGTTATTGCTTTCCCGGTGATTACTTAGCGGTTTAGTGATGTTTACGGTTACTGCATTTCCTTTTGGTTTTAAGTGTTTATTTCTGTTTTTATTTACCTAAATATTGTCTTACTTAGGTTTTGGCTGAGTTTTAGCACGCTAGTAATAGCAGTAATAAACTGTTAAATAACGGTAGTAAAAATACTTTATTATAGTGAATGTAGGTTCCTACCCTGTTGTGAATTTTATGTATAATGTTACTTAAAATATAAGGATTTAAGCAGTGGGATCAAAATGCTAATACAGCTTATTATTGGAACATTTGTTATTTGTGGCACGGTGCTAATACAAGCAATGTTTATTGGTGTTTTGTCTAAAGCGCTGGCTAATATTAACGATTGGTTACTAAATGGCTCAAAAACTCTAAAGATGATTTTAGTCGTCACCGCAATGGTAATTTGGTTGGTAGGAGGCTTAACGGCGAGTGCGTGGTTATGGGCTGCTATATTTTTAATTTTTGATGTTTTTAGCGAATTAGAGCCCGCACTTTATTTTTCGGTTGTTACCTTTACAACACTTGGTTATGGCGATGTTGTGTTGGGCACTCAATGGAGGCTGCTTGGCAGTTTAACGGCTGTTAATGGGTTAATAATTGTAGGGCTTAATACGGCTTTTTTAATGGAAGCTATTTCTCAAATAAGGAAGGTTCAATCTAAAAAGCCAAGTTAAATGCTCTCTTTTGCAATATATAAAAACTCTCTAGTGAAAGCTGGGAAGTTTATTGTGTTATGAATATATAAGCCTAAGCTTTAACTTTGGCTTATAAATTCACTTTTACTAAAGCAATGCATAATTAATGGCTATTGCAACGTAATTCCTTGCTCTAATAGGTAATTTTGAGCCTCGTCAGTATGAGGTTTAAATGCCTTCCAACGCCCAATGGCTTTGTTGTTTAGCGGTTGGCGTACTTGCACTTTACTGGCAGTAGATACCGGTGCGGTGTTTAAGTGAAAGTCTATACATTGTGCTTGCCACTCTAAATCACAAAAGCTGACTAACTCTTTTATTTGCTGCTCGGGCTGTGCGACTAATTCTTCGTATTTCACAATTTTTATATTGCTGTGCACGGTGCTGAAGTGCTGCATGAGTGAGTAAAAGCGGCTATAAAATTTAGCAGTGTCGAGTAGGTCTAGCGAATACGCGTAGTAAGGGTTGTTAATGGTAAATAGCTGGCGGTAGTTACCAATACAGGTGTCCATTGGGTCGCGCAGCATACAAATAATTTTAGCGTTTGGCAGTGCTTTAGTGATTAAGTCTATATAAAAAAAGTTAAACGGGAGTTTATCTATAAAATGTTTATGGCTACCGGTAGTAACGCGGGTGGCGTTTAAATATGTTGAGCCAAGCTGATTAAAATCAAGTTCATACGCTTTAGTTAATGTTTGTATGTCGAGCACGTTTGGTGTGGGTGTGTTGCTTAACCTTTTTACACTTAGGCCGAAGTCTTGTAGTTCACCAGCCGATTGCACGTCGCTATGGCTCGATAATATTCTCTCAACTAATGTGGTGCCAGAGCGGGGCATACCTAGTACAAAAATAGGCTCAGCAGTGGGATTACCCCCCGTTTGTGAAGCTTTGTGCTTAGCACTGAGTTGTTTTATATGTTCAAACAACGCATTTGACGATGCGTTATCAAACGGGGTAAGCGCATGCTTTGCTGCTTTACCTTGTTGTAACGCGGTAAAGGCGTCAGAAAATGCGCCAATATCTTGGTATTCTTTTGCCAGTGCATGGCCTATGTGTAATTTAGCATCAGGGTGTGAAACCTGCTCAAACACTTGCTTTAACCGTGTAATATTATTTTTTTGCTTTGTTACTTTAGTTAAATCACTGAGTGCAAAGTGGCTTTGATGATGAAGCGGGTTAAGTGCAATGGCATGTTCAAACGCGGTGTGTGCTTTGTCAAATAGGCCCAAAAACTTGGCGCTTACTGCAAAGTTGTAATAAAACAGGGGTTGAGGTTGTTGTTTGGCATTGGCTAATGTGAGTGCACATTCAAAATAATGTAAAGCGTGTTCGTGTAGGCCTGCTTGCGTAAGTGCAACGCCTAGAGTATCGGCGTCGAGTGCTTTTTTTATTTGTGTAATAGGCACCGACAGCGCTACATTTTTTGCTTTTTTTAAGTCACCGGTAAGCGCATAACATTTTGCCAGTTGAGCAGTATATTCAATGCTAGAGCCAAGTGTTAAGGCTTTTTCGATTAGCTTGATGGCTTTATAAATTTGCCCTACTTGCAAGTTAACCATTGCCAGTAAAAAATAGCCGTCGGCAAAGTCAGGTTTATGCGAAACCAGTTCAACTAAGCTTTTGTGGGCAAGTTGTACTTTGCCTTCGTTTAAATATTTAATAGCGCTTTGATGGAGTTGTTTTAAATTTGGCTGCATTTTTTATTTGTATTGTTTAGTTACGCGTTAATAAAGAAAAAAGGCCCAAATAAATTTGAGCCTTTTGATTGTACTTAAACTTAACGGTTAATTATATTTCAAACTTATAATTAAATTTAATGCCTACCGTTAATGGACGGTTGATAAAGTAACCATAGTTACGTTGTATATCAGTTCTATTTGCTGAGGTAATATCGGCATCTGAACGGCGAACAGACGTAACGGCGTATTTATTAAATACGTTGTCTACGTAAACGGTCGCTGACCACTCATCGGCGGTTAATTTAGCCGAAATGTTGCTTAAGCTATAACCTGGCAATGTTTCACCGTTATCGCGTAAACCAACACGAGAAATTACATCGCTTTGTGCGGTAATACCGTAGTTAATATCAAGCGTTTTGTCGTTAAACACATCTGTTTGATAGTTTACACCCATTGAAAACTGGTGCTCAGACGAGCCTGGTAAACGGTCGCCATCTTCTGCACCATCTGTGCCGTCTGAATTAAATAAGAATGGTGCGTCTGATGTTAGCTCTGCTTTTGTGTATGCATATGTAGAATACACAGAGAATGAGTCAGATAAAATTGCACGCGACGATATTTCAATACCTTTCGCATTGGCTGAACCGGCATTAGATAAGTACGGTAGTTGGCCTACCTCAGTTGCACCGGCAACTTGTGCGTCGTCCCAATCTATATTAAATAATGCGGCGTTAAAGTGTAAACGGCTTCTTAACCATGTGCTTTTAAAACCAAGCTCGTAGTTAGTTGTTGTATCTGCATCGTAAAGCATTTCACTTGGGTTACCACAACCCGCTTGGTTAGCTGGTAATGGATCAGGACAAGGTGCTAAACCATTTGAACCACCAATTCTGAAGCCTTCACTTATTGTTGCGTAACCCATTACTGAATTAGTAAATTGATACTTGGCGTTAAATTTAAATAAGCTGCCGTTGTCGCTTGCTTCATTTTGTTCAAAGTTAAGTGTTACGTCGTCTGGGCCTGCGCCGCCGAATAAGGTATTAAATAATGGAAAATCGACCGCTGACTCAGATTCTACATCGTATTTGTAAAAACGAGCACCAACGGTAATATCGAGTTTGTCGGTAACTTGGTAGCCAATTTCACCAAATAAAGCCGATTCTGTTATTTCAACGCGGTCAACTGAGTAGTATTCAAGTTGGTCTGGACGAGATTGATCTGCGCCAAAATTTTCTACTGCAAAGTCGCCAAAGCCTGGCGTGTATTCTTGGCTAGACGCATCGCTTTCAATTTTGTTGTAAAAGCCACCTACAATCCAGTTAATGTCACTGTCGTTTTGTGATACTAAACGAATTTCTTGTGTGAACGTGTCTTGCTCTTCAATTTCACGTGTGAACGATGAAAACGCAGGAAATTCTTCGTAGCCGTAATCAAGGCGAATAAGTAAATCGGTTTGGTCACGTTGGCCGTCTGCATCAAAATTTGAAATACCTGTTGCCGATACTAATTCAGCAAAACCTAGGTCTGCTTTTAACTCTAAGCTTAGTAGTTGGTTTTCTTTTTCACGTGGCTCTTCGTAGCGGTAACCTGACTCGTATTCACCAATTAAATCACTAAGACCGTTATCGGCGCTCAATGTATTGTAATGAACAATTGAACGACCTTCGCTGTCTTGATTTTGGTAAAAGTAGTTAAGTGTACCTTCAAATGTTTCGCTTGGTTTAAAGCGAACAGAAATACGCCCTGTAGTGGTTGATTCACCGTTGGCGTCTTCTACATTTTTAAGGTTGTTGTTAACTGCTGCGCTGTCGGTCCAATCTGGGTCAGGTAACGATACGCCCGGCTCACGCACTACGTAACCATAGTCAATAAAACCTGGGTCTTCGTAAATGTTTAAACTAGCACGAACGGCAAGTGTGTCTTCAATTAATGGTAAGTTAAATATGAATCCACCTTCACCGCCAATAGAGTCGCTTTCTTGTGTTTGCGATACATTGCCGAATACTTCAAGTGATGTGAAATCAAGCTCAGGCTCTTTAAGCATGTAACGAATAGCACCACCTAATGTACCTGCACCGTACAGCGTACCTTGTGGCCCAATAAGAACCTCTACGCGCTCTACGTCGACTAGGCGCATATCAATGGCGACTGGGATCTCGTTAATGTAAGTTGCAACGGTGCCACCGTCTGATGATGGACCTGAAGAGTTTGTGTTTAAACCACGTACAATAATAGGTGAACCAGAACGACCACCTTGATCGGTAATTGTTAAACCAGGTACCCAACGTGCTACATCGGCGAGCTCGCTGATGTTTTGGTCTTTCATTATGTCGGCATCAAGCGCTGTAATGTTAAGCGGTGCGTTTTGCACTGAGCCGCTACGTCGTGTTGCTGTTACTTCAATAACTTCAAGTGATTTGTCTTTTGCGGCTTCTTGCTCTTGGGCAAACGCAGTATTTGGAAGTAAAAAAGCGCTAGATAGGGCGCCCGACATAGCCAAGGTTAACAAGCTTGGTTTAAACATAAAAATGATCCCTAGTTCAAAGATTTAACATAAGTAAAGTACATTGAATATCATATCAGTCACAATCGAATCAGGGAATGTGTAAATTGAATTAAAATTCACTTTTTTAGAATAAAAAAGGATTGGTTAGGTGTGGTTTGTTGGGTTTGTTAAATTTATCTCCCATTTATTATTAGCTTTACCCGTGGAAGGTACAATTTGTGTACGGTTTTAATATTTGTGAACATTTGAATGACTATTCATGACTATTCATGACTATTCATGACTTTTTGCATGCTTAGATTTTGGTGGTGTTAATTTTTTGTAAGTTTATTTGGCTGGGCAGGGAGCCATTTATTTATTAGTAAGTTGTAGCGGTTTAAAAAAAGTTTTACCTCCCCATAACCTACTTTTAAATAAAGGTTTTTATATAACTAAATGGGCGAATGTGTTTACTAGTTCGTACATTCAATTTAATTTTTAATTCGTATGCATCAAGGATCTGTTATGAGCCAGCTTTTTTCGCCGTTATCTTTGGGTAAGCTCAGTTTACCTAACCGCATTATTATTGCACCTATGTGCCAATATTCAGCTATTAATGGTGAGGCAACTGATTGGCATACTATTCATTTAGGTCAACTGAGTTTAAGTGGAGCCGGTTTACTTATTATGGAAGCGACGGCTGTAAGCCCTGAGGGGCGAATAAGCTATGGTGATTTAGGTCTATGGAATGATGAAACCCAAAAAGCATTAGGTAAAACTTTAAACGCGGTTAGGCAATATAGTGACATGCCTATAGGTATTCAGCTTGCGCATGCAGGGCGTAAAGCGTCAACCGGTAAACCGTGGGACGACGTAGGTGCTATTTCACCTAACGATAAAAATGGTTGGCAAACTATTGCGCCATCGGCACAGGCTTACGATGAGCATTCGTTTGAACCTGTTGCAATGAGTAAGGCAGATATTGGCCAATTAATTGCGGACTTTGCAAGCGCTGCTAAACGCGCCGACGAGCTAGGCCTTGATCTGATCGAATTACATGGTGCTCATGGGTATTTGTTGCATCAGTTTTTATCACCTTTGAGTAATAAGCGCGATGATGAATATGGAGGCAGTTTCCAAAACCGTATGCGCATTGTAATGGAGGTTTTTAAAGCGGTGCGCGCTGAGTTTAATGTTAATAAACCCGTGGGTATTCGAATCTCAGCGACTGACTGGGTTGAGGGTGGTTGGGATTTAGAGCAATCAATAGCGCTTGCTAAAGCGCTTGATAAGCTTGGTTGTGATTTTATTCATGTAAGTACAGCGGGTTTAAGCCCTTTACAGCAAATACCTGTTGAGCCTTGCTTTCAGGTGCCTTTTGCTACTGCAATAAAACAGGCCGTTAATATGCCGATTATTGCGGTGGGTTTAATTACCGAAGCGCAACAAGCAGAAAATATTTTAAGCGAGCACAAAGCGGATGCAGTGGCTTTAGCTAGAGGTATTTTATATAACCCACATTGGCCATGGCATGCAGCAGCTGAATTGGGTGCAACAGTTAACGCACCTAAGCAATATTTACGTTCAAGCCCGCACGGAAAGCCTTCGCCCATAAAGTGACCTAATAAAAAACCTCAGTCTCTTGAGGTTTTATTTAATTAATTTTGAGAATGCCATGTCTAATTTAAGCGCAGACCCTGTGCAGATCAGCCGTACTCTTGTAAGCGTTATTGCACTATGTTGCGGCTTAATTGTTGCCAACATTTACTATGCACAACCTATTATAGAATTGTTAGCCCCGGATGTGGGTTTAAGTGCACACAGTGCCAGCTTTATTGTGTCTTTAACTCAAATTGGCTATGCCATTGGGTTATTTTTTTTAGTGCCGTTAGCCGACTTAGTTGAAAATAAACGGTTAATGTTAATTACTCTGTGTATTACATTTTTTAGCTTAATTGGACTGGGGGTTGTTCAAACTCCAAATACAATGCTGTTTTTGTGTTTGCTAGTGGGGGCAAGCTCGGTATCGGTGCAGGTACTTATTCCGTTGGCGGCGCATTTATCGTCAGACGAAAAGCGGGGGCAAGTTTTAGGTAATATTATGGCGGGGCTGTTGTTGGGTATTTTGTTAGCAAGACCTGTAGCCAGCATAATTGCCGATCATTTTGGCTGGCGTGCCGTGTTCTTTTTTGCCGCGGGATGCATGGTATTTATTGCTTTAGTTATTCACTTTGCTATACCCAAAAGGTTGCCAACGCATAACACACGTTACTTTGCTTTATTACGATCGTTAAAGTCGCTGGTAATAAGTCAACCTGTGCTTCGTCAACGTGCTTTTTACCAGGGGCTAATGTTTGCGTCATTTAGCTTGTTTTGGACGACAGTGCCTGTTGTGCTTGCCAGAGAATATGGTTTTTCGCAAACTCAAATAGCATTGTTTGCTTTAGTAGGCGCAGCCGGTGCTGTTGCAGCGCCTATTGTTGGGCGTTTAGCTGACAAAGGCTATACCTACGAAATGTCGTTATTAGCCAAAGTGATTGCATTATTGTGTTTTTTACCCAGCTTATTTGATTTACCAAACGGCATTATCATATTGGCGCTAACCGGTGTTTTAATTGATTTTGCAGTGCAAGCCAATATGGTACTTGGCCAACGGGTAATCTATTCGCTAGAGCCACAAAGTCGTGCTCGGCTTAACGCCATTTACATGACCAGTATATTTTTGGGCGGTGCTGTTGGGTCATTAATTGCTAGCTCATTATATGAGTTTGGCGGGTGGGAAAGTATAGCTTTAGTTGCGGCTGCAATGCCGCTTATTGCGTTAATAGGATTTGTTTATTCTGCTAAAAAAGAAAAACAAAAAGCACATACAGCTTAACAAAAAAGCCATCGTGGTTGATGGCTTTTGGTTTAGGCTACTTTTTTGATTCACCAGAAAAAGAGCTTCCTGCCGAGGCTATTATTACTAATAAAATGGCTAACCACTGCCAGAGTGTGAGTAGCTCGCCTAAAATAACAAAGGCAGCAAGTGATGCAATGGCAGGTTCAAGGCTCATCATTATGCTAAAGCCTTGAGAAGGCATATTACGCAGTGCCACCATCTCTAACGTGTAGGGTAACGCACTTGATAAAACTGCAATACCAATCCCCAGAGGAATAACTTCCCATGTGAATGCGCTCGCTTGCATAATGCCTCCGTAGGGCACAAGCACAATGGCCGCAACGGTCATACCTAGGGCAACCGTTGCACCACCTGAGCTTTGCATTCCGGTTTTTTTACCAAACAATATATAGCCAGCCCAACATGCACCTGCTGCTAAAGCTAAAATAACACCAACAGGATCTAAGCTCTCTTCACCGCTCATATCGGGCAATAAAAGTAATATACCGGCAATGGCGCAGGCAACCCAAAATAAATCGCGTTTACGGCGAGAGCTAAATAAAGCAACGGCAAGGGGGCCAGTAAACTCCAGTGCGACACCAATACCCAAGGGTATGCGCTCAATAGCGTAGTAAAACAGAATGTTCATTCCACCTAAGCTTAAACCATAAACCACAATAGCTAAGCGGTTTCCTCTGGCAGGTATATGTTTCCATGGTTTAAATACTAAACATAACAAAAGCGCAGAAAAACCAAGCCTAAGCGCGGTCGTCCCTTCGGGGCCAACAATGGGGAATAGTTGCTTTGCAAACGACGCACCCGATTGAATGGTCATCATGGCAATTAATAAGCAAACAGTTGCTAATATGAAATCTTTGGTACTTGATTGCATTGTTGTCCCTAATTTAAAGCACTGTTAATAGGGGTTAATAAATTTCCACTATTTAAGATGCAATGGCTATATTTTGTGGCGGGATAATATCTGCTTTTAGTACGATTGGTAAGTGTTTGCGATTAAAAAATAGGTGTGGCTGTTTAGAGGAAGATCTAATGAAGGGCAACATACTAGCAAACAGGTGTTTGCTAGTATGTTTAAACTTAGTGAGCGCTTTTATTAACGAGACCGTCCAAAGAGTAAAGACCGCGTTTTTCGTCATTTTTACGTTTTATTTCTTCAAGAGCACGCGCTTCTACAGCGTCAAACAATGCATTTATTAATCGGTTGAAGTGTTTATGCATGGCCGTACGGGCTGCACTAGCGTCATGTGCTTTTAGTGCCGTGTAAATGGCGGTGTGCTCATCCATCACACATTCGTTGTTATTAGTACATACACTACTGTAATCAGCAACAATTTGTGGGTTTTTTAATCGTAAATCCCACAAGTTAGAAACAGCAAATTCAAGCGCTTTATTGCGTGTTGCTCTGGCAATTATTTCATGGAATTCTCGGTCTGCTTGCTCTACATAAAGCCCTTTTTCCATTACTATTAGCGTTTGATTTAGCTGCTCAAGTTCTTGTTCTGTAATGCTTTGAGCGGCAAGTGCTGCAATTTCGCCTTCGATGAGTGCGCGGGCCTGAGTTAATTCAAATGCGCTGATCTCTTTTGATTTTATAGAGGCATTTTTTTGTTCAACAACATAAACACCCGAACCGGTTTTAACTTCAACCCGTCCACGTACTTCTAATGCAATAATTGCTTCTCGAATTGTTGGGCGACTTACGTCAAACATTTCTGCAAGTTCACGCTCAGGAGGTAAACGACTCCCAGCAGTAAACTCACCTTGATTTATTAAAGACTCTATTTTATCAACAATGCGCCAAAATAAGCGACGATTACCCATATTGTACCTTCATACCCTAAGGAATATTGACCATTTAGGTCTAAAAATTTATATCATCTATTAATCGACAAGGTTACCCCAAACCCCACTAATATGTCAAAATTCTAGCGCTATGATTTGGTTATAAAACAATATTGTTAGTTGCTTTGATTTGTGTAATACCAATTTAGTTTATAATTAAACAATTGGCCAGCTTGATTGGTTATGTTTTTGTGTGTTAGTTTGGATTTACACCGTTAAAATGAGTAATGGCTGTTTTCTGATTAAGATTGAGTAATAGCTCTATTGTCAGTCAGTAATTGGTAAATACTTTAGGTCATTATATCAAATTGATTGCCCACGGATGGGGATCGTTGTTGTAATGTGCGTAAGTAAAAGTGTGTAGTTAGTATAGTGATTTGCATTTCCCCATGGGCGTTAACTGTCGTTGGTTAACGCCCATATACAACTTACCCCAGTCAAGGGCTAAATTAATGTGTTTTATCGTTTGGATAAATCACACCTAATTGTTTACGAGCTTCGTCAAGTACATTCATAACATCTAATGACAACGCGAAGGTGTTTACATCAGATTCCCACTGTTTTTTTTCTATGAGTTGCATAAAGTGAGCAACTTCAAACTTCATAAAATGCTTATCAAATTGTTCAGATATAATTTCTGATTCGCCATTGTTAGCAATAAACTCTACTTTTTTGAGTTGCGATACGGCTTCAATACGCATTCTGCCTAGTTCACCTTGTATTTCTGTTATGTTGTCGCCTTGCGATATTTTTGAGTAGCTAATCACAGCTTGCTTATTTGAATAATTAAGCAGTACATCGCCTGCGCCATCAACACCGGTATCTAGTAATACGCCACTTGCATTTACACTTTGCGGCGCGCCCCAAAGTGCAATTAACAAGTAAAGAGGGTATATACCTAAATCGACCAAAGCACCGTTGGCAAATTCAGGTAAAAAGGTGTTAGGGCGCTCCCCATTTTTGTACTTATCATAACGAGATGAATATTGACTGTATTGACCTATGTACTTTCGAGGAGTGCCTATTCTGCTAAGTGCTTGCTTTAACAATGTGAAGTTAGGTAAATGGGTGGTCATCATTGCTTCCATGTATAAGCACTGGTTTTGCTTAGCGGTGGCAATGATTTCTTTTAGTTCTTGGCTATTGGCTGCAGACGGCTTTTCACCGAGTACATGTTTACCTGCATTTAAACACCTAACCGCATACTGTTTGTGCAAGCTGTTGGGCGCGGCTATATAAACTGCGTCAACGCATTCGTCTTGGCAAACTTGTTCAATACTGGTAAACGTTTTTGCATGTGTATTTTGCGGGTGCTTTGCTAAAAATGCTTCGCCGCTTGAAAGCGCGCGAGAGCAAACCCCGTATAAATTAAAATCAGCGAGGGTATTAGCAGCGTCAAGTAATGTGTCGCTGATAAAGTTAGTACCTACAATTACAAAGTTCATACTCATTCCTTAGAATTATGTTTATTTAAGTTTATCATTTTTTTAGCTCTGTATGCTCGCGGAGAATAACCAAACCAACGTTTTACACTGGCGCTAAGAGTTGCTTGTTCTTGATAACCTAATAGCTCTGAGATGGTTGAAATACTGTAATGGTTTTGCGCCAAATAGTGCGCAGCTAATGAGCGCCGGGTTGAGTCTTTTAGTTTTACAAAGCTTGTGTTGTGTTTATTTAACTCTCTGTGCAATGTTCTTGGGTGCATACCCAGCGCTGCTGCTATGGTTTCGTTTGTGCATTGATATATTGGCAACATGGGCCTAATTAACGCGCTTACTTGAGTTGGCAGGGATTGATTTTGCTGTTCGCTTTGAGCTAAAAACTGCAGCGCGGCAGGTACTTTATCGTACTGGGGTTGTGCAATTGATAATGCTAAATCTGTTTTTAAAATAACAATACCGGCACTATTTCTATTGTGCGTGACTTTGCAGCCAAAGTAAGTGTTGTATGCGCGGGTATTAGTAAGTTGCTTTTGAGGTAAAAATACCGCTTGTGGTTTACAGGTGTTATTACTTATTTTTTTTATTACTCCCATGGCGAGGCCGATAGTTAGTTCTAAAACCTGGGTTGTTTTAGGTAATGGGTTTAAGTTTATTTGAAATGATAAAAAGAGTGTTTTATCAGCCTCTAACGGATGAATAGTTAAACTTAGAGCGGGAGTGTGTAGGTGCAAATATTTAATAACCCAGTTGAGGGCGTCACCTAAATTAGTGCTACTTTTTGCTGCTATAGCAATAGGGCCAAGTATATCAAAGCTCTGCTTATTGGCTAGTTGCAGCCCAAAGCTTGGGCAGTTGAGCGTATGTGCACAATGCTCAAGGAGTTCGGCGTAAGTACTATAGGGCAAGTATTGTTGCTCTAAGTTATTAAAGCAAATGTTAAGGCCAAGCTGTGTCATTATTTGTGATATGTCAGCGCCTAAGCTCTTAACAAGCGAGTCTATCCCTTGTAGTGATGTGGCCTTAATAAAATTTTTCATGCATTACTCCAGCAACGTGGTGTCTAAAAATATCAAGTTTTGATGTGTTTTTCTATGCAGTATTAATAAGGTATTAATTTTTCATAAGGGCTCACATGCAAAGCACAACGTTTGATTACATTGTTATAGGGGCAGGTAGTGCTGGGTGTGTTATTGCTTCGCGTTTATCTGAAGATAAAAATGTGAGTGTATGTTTAATTGAAGCCGGCGGGGGAGATAAAAGCGCTCTTGTTCAAATGCCAGCTGCAGTTGCTGCCAGCGTGCCTTATGGTATTAACAGTTGGCACTATAATACAGTACCCCAAAAAGCACTTAACAATCGGTGCGGTTTTATGCCAAGGGGTAAAGTGCTCGGTGGTTCAAGCTCAATCAATGCAATGGTTTATATTCGAGGTAATAAACACGATTATGATGAGTGGGAAAAGCAGGGGAACATGGGCTGGGATTATAAAAGCATGTTGCCCTATTTTATAAAAGCTGAAAACAACAGTGCATTTATAAATAACCCATTGCATGGAGTTGAAGGACCGCTTTATGTACAAGAGCTCAATGCGCCAAGTTTTGTTAATCAGTATTTTTTAAATGCTTGCGCTGAACAAGGGGTACCACTAAATAGTGATATTAACGGTAAAGAACAAAGTGGTGCACGTTTGTCGCAGGTTACGCAGCATAAAGGAGAACGTTGTAGTGCAGCGAAAGCGTATTTAACACCTAATTTAAATAGGGATAACCTAACCGTATTCACACGTTGCCACGTTAAAAAAATAAATATAAAAAATAAAACTGCGCAAGGAGTGCAAATAACACGTAACAAACAGCAAATAGAGTTAACGGCTAATAAAGAGGTGATTTTGAGTGCGGGGGCTATTAATTCGCCGCAAATTTTAATGCTATCGGGGATTGGACCAAAAGAGCAATTAAAATTACATAATATTGATGTGAGGGTTGTGTTAGAAGGCGTTGGTGAAAATTTACAAGACCATCTAACAGTGGTTCCACTTTTTAAAGCCAATAATAGTGCCGGTACGTTTGGTATAAGCCCAAAAGGTGCGCTTCAAGTTACCAAAGGGGTTGCAGATTGGTTTAGTAAACGAAACGGATGTTTAACAAGTAACTTTGCGGAGTCTCATGCGTTTATTAAATTGTTTAAAGATTCGCCGGCACCTGATGTTCAACTCGAATTTGTAATTGGGCTTGTAGACGATCATAGTCGCAAGTTGCATTATGGGCATGGGTACAGTATTCATAGCAGTATTATGCGACCTAAAAGTAGAGGGACTATCAAGCTTGCAAACAATGACCCCCATACAGCACCGCTGATTGATCCTAATTATTTAAGCCACCCAGATGACTTAAACATAATGTTGTTGGGTTTGAAAAAAACACTCGCAATAATGAATAGCCCAGCCTTTGATGAAATACGTGCAGATATGGTTTATCCACTCGATATAAATAATGATCAGCAGTTAATAGAGTTTATTCGTGAAACAGCTGACACTGAATATCATCCCGTTGGGACATGTAAAATGGGTAAGGACGAGATGTCGGTTGTTGACAGCAAGTTAAAAGTGCATGGCGTTAATAATTTACGTGTTGTTGACGCGTCGATAATGCCCACAATTGTCACAGGTAACACTAATGCCCCTGTTATAGCGATTGCAGAAAAAGCGGCTGACTTAATTAAGGCAGCCAATAGTTAGCTGTAAAAGGTGTTTAGCCAGTGTTGCCAATCAGATTCTAGGCGTAACATTTGTAAGTGCTTTTTAGCTTTAAGATGTTTTGCTTGGTCTTCTTCTGCGATGAACGGTCCAACTCGGCAAAGCGCGCAATGGTTTGATGTTAAGTAGCTGGGTTTGGTTAATTGTTTGGCTAGTTGGGGTTCTAAGGTGCTACTTTTTGGGCTAAATACATACGTGATCCCGCTTGTGTCTTTGACGTGTTTGTCACGGTCAACATTACGAATTTTATAGCCCGAAAAACGTGTTATATCAAATGGCATTTGGCCACAATATTTGCTGCTTAAACGTTCGTTTAAACTGCCTTCTATGTTCCATTCACGATAAGGTTTTACATCTTTAGAGGTTATAAAGCAAAGCATTGGGCCATTTGGGTTTAACGCAAACTCAGTGGCATATTTAATAAATTGATGTAATAGGGCTCTGTTTAAAACGTTCATACTTGATTGACGAGTGCTAGCTTCAAACGCCTCTTTACCTACAAATGCAGGAATAAGTGGGAACTGAAAAATGACTACATCAAAGTATTGGTTGTTACTTTTTAATGTTTGCCAACACGCTTTGCTCGTCACATCAAAATTATTAAGAACGTCAACACTGCATTCACGCAATTTTTTTAAAGCGTTATCAGGGTATTTTTGTTCTATGGTTTGTGCGCTATCGTAAGTTGAGGCGACTAATTTATTTGGTTTTACGTGCTCAAAAATCGCATGAGAAAACGATAGGTCGCCATCGCCAACAGTAAGTATTCGCCAATTAGGATTTAAGTACATACTTTGCTATGTGTTTTGCTTATTAACGTTTTGAAGTTGCTTATTCGCCGTATTTAAACGCTCAAAAGCAAGCCTTGTTTTTAGGCCTTCGATGGCTATTTGCTTAATAATTAAGTTAAAAGTGATTACAATTGCAAATGCAAAATGCAGTGGGCCATCTGTAAACCCACCGTCCGCTTTGTATAACGTTACGCCAAATAATATGAGCAAAACAACTAAAAATATCTCAATAAGTTGATTTGAATAAAAGTTGAGGCGGTTTTCATTTTTGTGATCTTTTTTAATACTAATAGCGCAAAAAAATGGAATGACCTTGATTTTGAAAGCGGCGTTTTTTTCTACATAGTTTTCGCCAAGCTCGTCAAGCTGCTGGCGTAATTGGTCAATCATGGTGAGTCCTCAAATAGCTGTGCGCGGATGGTACATTATTACCGCGCAATATTTAAGGTAATAGCTACTATTTTGGGTAAATACTCATACCAATAATAAATATGTGGCATACAAACACGACCGACGTCAGCACAAAGCGCATTTTTTGATAGTCTTTGTCGTAGGTTTGCCACTGTGGTGTTGATTTTTCAAAAAGTAGAACAAGCCAAAAACTCAGCGATAACCACCCTAAAACCCATTCAACAGGTAAAAATGCTAAAAATGGTACCGGAATAACAGGTAGTACCGCTTTTATTGCATCAGCATAGCTTTGCTGGCCGGCATGCCAAAGATTACCTGCCATAAAAGCAAGAATAGCAATGCTATAAAACGTAAAAAACTCTAAGTTAACACTGTTACTACCGAGCATCAGCGGCCACGCTAAACAGGCTAGAAATGGTATTAGGCCAAGATAGCCTAATTGGATGTGATTGATAAACTTGTTCATAACAGTGTGCCCTGAGTATTTTTAATAGTAAGCGAGGCAATTGTATCAGCCTTACGCGTGCAAACCGATATGTTGCAATAAATTAAGTACGAATCTAGTTATTATTTAGTTTCATCCTAAAAATCGATTGTTTTAATCTAAACAATCAATTTTATTTAATTTATCGATGGGCTTATTGTATTAATCAAGCCAGCAAGGTTAGCCAACAAATCTCGCTTTGCTTGGTAACTTAAATTAATAAATTAAATATAAATGAGGAATACTATGAGCACTTCATTAATCAACACAAAAATTCAACCTTTCAACGCAACTGCATACCACAATGGTGATTTTGTAGAAGTATCTGAAAAAGATGTACTTGGTAAGTGGTCAATCTTCTTCTTTTACCCAGCAGATTTCACATTTGTATGTCCTACTGAACTTGGCGATGTTGCTGATTACTACGAGCAACTACAAGAAATGGGTGTAGAAGTTTACTCAGTATCAACTGATACTCATTTTACTCATAAAGCATGGCACGATACGTCAGACACAATCGGTAAAATTAAATTCCCGATGATTGGCGACCCAACAGGCCGTATTACTCGCAGCTTTGGCGTTATGATTGAAGATGATGGCCTAGCACTTCGTGGTACGTTTGTAATGAACCCTGAAGGTGAAATTAAAGTAATTGAAACTCACGATTTAGGCATTGGCCGTAGCGCTAAAGAGCTAGTGCGTAAAGTACAAGCTGCACAATACATTGCAACTCACGACGGTGAAGTTTGTCCAGCATCTTGGCAGCCAGGTGAGGACACACTTGCTCCTTCACTAGACCTAGTTGGTAAAATCTAAGTATAGATTACCTCAACTGTAAGGGCAGGTAACTGCCCTTAAACCAATAAATATTCGTTTATTGGTGCCTCCTATCTCAATATGGTAATTAAGCACATGCATTTATTGGCATGGGAGGCTTGCTGTTTAAATTTTCCTAAAAAGGGTTAAGCCATGTTAGATAACAACATTAAAAATCAATTAAAAAGCCATTTCGAATCGCTTACTCAACCTGTTGAGCTGCTTATTGCCTTGGATGACAGCAAAAAATCAACAGAAGTAGAAAGCTTAGCAAATGATTTAGCATCATTAAGCGATAAGTTTACGGTAGTTAACAACCCAGATACCAGCGCACGCCGCCCGTCTATGGTTGTACATTCACCAGTTAAAAATACCCATATTACGTTTGCAGGCGTACCGATGGGACACGAATTTACAAGTTTAGTGTTGGCGCTTTTACATACTGGCGGGCATGCAAGTAAAGCAAAAAGCGAAGACATTGAACAGATACAATCACTTGCTCAAGAACTTAATTTTGAAATTTACATTAGCTTGAGCTGCCAAACGTGCCCTCAAGTAGTACAGGCGCTAAATACAATGGCCGCGACTAATAGCAAAATTAAAGCAACAATGATTGATGGCGCACTATTTCAAGAGGAAGTAGAAGAGCGCAACATTTTAGCCGTACCGGCTGTTTATTTAAATGGCGAACCATTTAGCCAAGGTGCATTAAGCCTAACTGACATTTTAAACAAGGTAGATAGTAAAGGTGCAGCACGCCAAGCAGCGGCACTGAGTGAAAAAGATGAATTTGACGTACTAGTAGTTGGTGGTGGGCCTGCGGGTGCCTCAGCTGCTATTTACTCTGCACGTAAAGGCTTAAATACAGGTGTTGTAGCTGAACGTTTTGGTGGGCAAGTTGCTGACACATTAGCTATTGAAAACTTTATATCTGTTAAAGCCACTGAAGGGCCAAAACTTGTTGCACAGCTTGAAGAGCATGTTAAAGAGTACGATGTTGATGTAATGCATAACCAACGTGCTGCAGGACTTGAACGCGTTAATAACAAATACGAAATTACGCTTGAGAACGGGGCTACTTTAAAAGCTAAATCACTTGTTTTAGCAACCGGTGCACGCTGGCGTGAAATGAACGTACCCGGTGAGCAAGAGTACCGCGGACATGGTGTAGCATACTGCCCGCATTGTGATGGCCCTTTGTTTAAAGGTAAGCCTGTAGCAGTGATTGGTGGTGGTAACTCAGGTATTGAAGCGGCAATCGATTTAGCAAACATTGTTGAGCACGTAACAGTGCTTGAATTTGCAGATACACTTCGCGCCGATGAAGTACTTATTCGCAAAGCGAAAAGCTTAAATAATATTACTATTATTAAAAACGCCCAAACTACAGAAGTACTTGGCGATGGTAAAAAGGTAACAGGACTCACGTACACAGACCGAGTATCAGGTGATAGCAAGGCACTTACTCTAGCGGGTATTTTTGTACAAATAGGCTTAATTCCTAACACTGAGTGGTTAAAAATTAGTGACTTAGCGCTAAGTAAATTTGGTGAAATATTAATTGATGCAAAAGGTGCTACTTCATTACCGGGTGTTTATGGCGCAGGTGATGCAACAAATACCCCATTTAAGCAAATTATTATTGCCATGGGCAGCGGTGCAACAGCAAGTTTAGGTGCTTTTGATTACTTAATTCGCAACAGCGAAGAAAGCGAGCAAGACAAAACAGCT
>Ga0207921_100012_pt1 | contig 20183 bp, 18 predicted proteins | sample DeeseametaMP0104_FD_184222 | JGI IMG/M metagenome (GOLD analysis project Ga0207921, IMG submission 184222) | Marine microbial communities from the Deep Atlantic Ocean - MP0104 (SPAdes) | ecosystem: Environmental > Aquatic > Marine > Oceanic | place: North of Cape Verde, Atlantic Ocean | collected...
AATTGGGCGAACTTAGCTCAAAAAAAGAGCCGCTATTAAAGCGGCTCTTAGAATATTTTCAACACGTGAACTGTTTTTGCTAGAACGGTAGTGCGCCATTTTTTACTGTAAACTTGAGTGTGTGTGTGAATAAAAGCCCTTAATCACCTTATTTTTAACTATAGCACATAAATTTCATTATGATTTAAAAAAAATTTCGCTAAACAAAGATGCCAAATTATAAACTTGTGTAAACTTTGTTATATTACCAAGTGGAAAGTTTACACCCTATGACTCATCGAGCTATGCAACTTCAGGACAAAAGCTAATAACGTTTATGATTGTCTCTGAGGAATCAGACGCATCCCCTATCATGTGATACGATAGCCTGATAAAAAGACTCAAAGTTAACCAGAACCAAGCGCTTTTTAGGAGCGCTTCAGCCATTTTTACACCTGTCACCTTCTTATTCGTCTCTGCATCATTGTAACGCAAGCATTTCAAGGTGTTGTGAAACAAAGATAACCCGCCGTTTCTATCATCAAAATCAAGCAAATCCTTCCAGCTCATCGTCTGGAATGCTGTAACTCTTAGTGCATACTTTGCCCAGAGGACACAACGAAAGGCTACAATGGCAGACATACACATTGTTACTAGCATTGCCCAAGACAAAATACGATAAGTATGAGAATCTGATTTCCCGATGATATCAATAGCTAATGGCGACAATGTGATGAGAGATGCGAGAAAAGCCGTTGCTACACCAAGGTATAATCCACCTTTATTGTCGGCAGTTGCTCTTCTCTGCTGCTCTTGATCATAAAGCCTGCGTGCCTCGCCTAAAGCCACATCAACAAATTTGCCCGGATCAGCTTTATCGATTGACTCCAAGTCAATCTTCAGTGACTCATCATCTGTGCTCCCTGATAAGACTGGCCATAGTAAGTCAAAGTTCATTTTTTTTCCCATGAGAAACTAGTTCGTCCACTATTGCAGATGCTATGGGTAGCTTTGTCTGATTCTCAATCCAGGCCCACTGCCCGTTAGGATTTATTTCCAAAAACCAGTAGTCACCATTAAGGTCGCAGACCAAGTCAATTGCACCAAATCTAAGATTGAGTTTTGACATCAATTCAATACAAGAATCGATTATGTTTTGGGGTAGGTCGATAGCTTCGTGGTGCAAGTCAATTCGACCTCCTTTTCGCCAGTCTACCTCTGTTTGATCCGCTACTTGTGACAAGATTGCCACAGCAAAGAACCGTGAACCAACAACAGTAACTCTGACATCGTATCGTTTAGGAACTTCTTGTTGGAATATTGAGGGGACTTGTGAAACGGCGGATTTATAATCCATCGTTATTTCAGGGATTCTACTCGTAAAAATCACCCTTTCTTCTTCACCTTCGACTAGCCCCTGTCTAACTGGCTTGATTATGAGTTGACTGTTTGTAGTCTTGTGAATGATGTCGTCGACAAGATTGGTAATTACTCCCGCAGGTACTTTGAACCCAGCCTTCCTTGCTATAAGTAACTGTTTCGGTTTATCTTCCGCAAGTGCTATCGCGATAGGAGAGTTAAACCACTTATCATCCAGCCTAGCATATACACTTTTCAGAAAAGCTAACCATTCCGATTTTATGTAATCATTTTCGGAGGTTTCTTTGGAGCGTGTGTATTCAGGAGGCAATGGCCGTCTAAAATACGCAGCTTGGACCTGGCTGCCATCAACGCTGCCGATTCTCCAATCATCGACAGAATCATAGCCAATACTACAATCATAATTCGCTAAAGATTCGGTGTTCAAGCGAAAGTAATTGAGCTGCCTATTACGCAACTCTTTTACAATATAATCAGTTGTAATATCTCTTTTATTCGTTACCAGCAGAATCATAAATCATAAGGGTTCATTGAATTATCATCCTTTTCCTGCGCCACATCCGTCTTGGTTAAAAGGCTGTTTAAGATGCAGGATTGCGGGAATGCATCGTCACTTTCTACGTTCACCTTAGTTTTCGTCATCAGTTCTAGGGCGAAAGAGCTATCGTCATCTCGCTCTACATCGACATTAGTTTTGGTGTTAAGCTCAGGGCAATCTGCGTCCAACAAATCAATTGCGGGCATCATAGTACCTGAATCAATCCACATGTCGTCTTGCGCAGAATAAAAGCCTTCCATATTGGGGGAATCAAGACTTTCTCGCTTAGTTGCGAAGTTAAATATGAACGCTTTGGTCTGATTGAATTCCATTTATAGCCCCTCTTACTTGGTTAACGTCACTTTATTTACCGAATGTTTATTAATGAAAAGAATAGGTAACACAATGGATGTAGCACTCCCCCCCTTACTCTTACTAAAGTGACTTACCTTGCATTATATATTCAATCGCTATGTCCCTCATAACCAAAGGCTTAAACAGCCGTTGTACAACCAATTCCGGCTTATGAGAGTTACACACCCCTGAAAACACATACTTTCCATTTGTTAAGCGCGTATCTTTAGGCGGTCTCGTTGCTATTTCAACAGGAACTTTAGAATACGTTATATAATCCGCTTCACGTAACGCGTCATTCCATGCTTTTAGTGCTTTATTGCAAGTAGGCTCATGGCGCTCAAGAGATACTACAATACCAGCAATATGCTGTGCACTATCAAGCCACACAGTTTTTAACGTTGAGCCTTTAAAGGCATCAGGGCCAGCAATCGTATTTTGATTTTCATCAACAATGAGATGTTCCCTAAACGTCTCATTAGAATCTCTACTGCTGATCGATATGCGAGTGTCACCCAGCATTAAACCGACAGAGTCATCACCAATAGTAACGCCGCTGAGTGCAGGTGGTTTCACACTAGATGACTGTGCAATTTTATCTTCAAGATTCTTCGTTATTTCATCAACCTTATCATTAATTGATTTCCACTCGTTAATGCAAGGTTTAGTAATTTTAGACCAATCTCTATGCGTAGGTAAAATCTCGCGAAGGGCATCAATATCCTCAATATACATTGAGTTAGATAATACCGTTTTCATAGAGGCAGACTGCCTAAGAGCAGACAAAGGGCTAGGGCATCGATAAGCCAGGCTTGATATTTGCTTCGATGCGACTTCTTGTTTTGCTTTCAGTGCGTCAGTGGCTTGTTTTTGCGTCAAATAACGCTTGGCATCGTCATCCTTATCACTTAGCAGATCCAAGTAAAGTGAAGACACAGCTTCATTCATCGCTACAGCATTGGGGTTATAGCGATTTAACAAAGGCATTACCAACATACTGAGCGTCGCTGTATTGTAAGCACGTGTATAATATATCTCCGTCTCAAGTTCATCATCAAAAAGCACAATCTTTGCTTGGCCTTTTGCGGTGTTCATTTTGACTATGCGAGAAAAACCATCATCAAACGAATAGTGCTCACTCATTTCACCAACGATCTTGGGAAACACATCGTCTTTTCTAATAGTGGCTTCAAGATGCTGTTCCGCTGATAGCATTACTACTTCTCTGCGCTCATTAACACCTAAAATAAAAACTGAGCCATCTTGCCCTTTACCGGTTAGCCACTCATGAACAGGGATTCCATAGTCAAACGTATGCTTTGATCCAGAAAGCTTAATCCCATTGTTCTTCTATACAAATACTGATACATCTTTTCCAATAAAAGACGAAAGCGATCTTTCACCTGTGGATGCAGCCTTACGTGCTGCTATATCTTCAATACGCTTATATAGATTATCCCTAACGGCAAGCAACTCATCACCACATTGCGTGTATCGCTTGTCGATGTTATTTAGCAATTTACTTAGCATAGGATCATGTTGTCCAATACGTTCAGCCTCGCAATACGATGACTCTATATACGCTATTGACGATGACACTGACTCAGCGTTAGTAGGTGATGATTTCATATAGGCGTATGGATGTGGACACGCTGCACCGAGCATCTTATCCACTAGTTTCATCTGATTGTTGATAGTATCGATGCGGCTAAGCTCTTTGGCGTCTGGAAATTCACCTATATCGGGAGGTAATTTGCATGACAAGGACAGTGGCGCAGCGAATGTAAATTGCTGCATACACATCAATGTCAAGGCTGATAAAATCCGTTTCACAAGAATACTCCAAATGGCATTTAAGAAATCTATTTCAAGTACACGCTATACACCAGCCTATAATGACAACAGTATTTAAGACTTGTGCACCTGTCTCAGATAGATGCTTTCAACATACAGTGAACCTATTGCTGTTTCAATAGAAAGTAGAGACTCGCATTTGCCAAAGTCAGATTAATCTATACATTTGTACTTTATATACGACTATGCGTAATGTGGTTGAAAATAAAAATATGCAATTGAAGCTAAGCTTAATAGAAATAGAATAGTTATATGCAACACGAAAAATGCTACATGTGCGAACAAAAAGCCACTTCGGTTGAACATGTTCCACCAAAATGTCTATTCCCAGAATATAAAGATACACAAAGAGACTTGAGATTAAATTTGATCACCGTTCCATCATGTGATGATCATAACGGAAAAAAATCTAGGGATGATGAATTCCTAATGGTTAGCCTCGCTGGAATAATTGGAAATAACTCTATCGGCTACCAACACTATAGAGGGAAAATCCAAAGAGCCCTTAAAAGGACTTCATATAAGTTATTGGAGAAAGTATTTCTGAGTCGTAAGCTTGTGAAAATAAGTGATGAAAATAAATTCATCAATATTCTCTATGGAACACCCGACTATGATAGGCTGATAAGCTGCTTTAAGCATATAGCCTACGGTATTCACCTTCATTACTTTAAACGAGATTTCAAAGGAGAAATGAAGCCTTATCTAGATTTTCTTCACACAAATGAGAAGAATCCAAAAACATTTAAAGCCTTCCTTAGGGAAAAGGTTAAAACGGAACTTATAAACGTGCCCAAACACGGTCAAAACCAAGAGGTATTTTATTATCAATTCACTGAACCTGATGATTTTGGGATTTTTTTGGCTAAATTTTGCTTCTATCAAAACGTTGATGTTTTTGTTTCGTTCATGCCATCTGAATATGAAAAGCCATTTCATCTCGGTTTAGAGCTCATGAACGCTGGAGTGAAAACTATTTTCTCCCTAGGAGACAAAGAATATGAATTTAATTAAAACCAAAAGACCTCATAACAGTAGAGATGAGACCACAATCAGCGTCGGTGCAAACAAAAAATGGTGAGTGCAGAGACACATTCACAGATAACAAGCAATCGGTACGAATAATCCAGAATTACAGCTTACTGCCTGCTTTAACCAGGTAACATTTATCGCTAGGCAGAACGTGTTTAAGAGTGGTGCGTTCAATCGGTTTTGCCGACCTTGCTATATAAGCAAATTCTACTTCTTTAGCCCTGATTATAAAGTCCATAGGTTTCAAAGCCCCTTTTGTTGTGAGGTTGGTAGGTTTTAGGCGCTTGCCACCTAAGGGCGCGCCATACCTCATGGCCAGCACGCACTACGCAGAGAAAAGCCAGTCAAGCTAGAAATCGCCCGAAGGGTTGCGAAGCAAGGGGCCCCGCTTGCGGGGTTCCGATTTATGGCTTTACAGGGTTTGAACGAAATGGTTTAGGGAGTGATCTGCTAATTGATTGTACAGCCAAAAAATAGTTGAGTTTGCTTAATAGACTTTAATGTGGATAATTGCCACCTAAGTAGCAAGGATGATAATACAAATGCCTGAGTTTGATATTTTTGAAACGGTCGAGAAGACACTTGGAGCTGAGCAACTAAAATATTTACAAAACAAGTTAAGAGGTGGAAAGAGTAATAGTAACGGAGGGAGATATGAGTCTAACTTTGCGGTCTATAAGCTTTCACAATGTATAAAAAGTATATTCGACGGAGTAACTACAAAGTTGGAAGTTGCTTCGCAAGAGCCGAACTTTGTTGATGATTTCGTAGTGTGGGATGCGGATAACTCTTCTAAAGAAAGTTTTCAATTAAAAAACTCCGCTAACGTGACCTGGAATAGCGGAGCTCATCCAATTGCTACCGATTTTGATTACCATTATCAGATTGACCGAGCATGTGGAGTCGAGAAATCAGTCACCACACTTACTATGAGTAATGAAACCCTTTACGACGAGTTGTCTCAAACAATTCCAGAAGAAATTTCTCATCATACTAACTGTATCTTGTTTGAAGATTATACGAGCGTTAATACAGCACTGATAGAAGGCCATGCAGTTAGAAAGGCACTTAGTGATATATGCGTATATAATGAAATAGATAAGTTAGAGCATCTTCACGTAGTCATTAAAGGGGTATGGGAAGATAATAAAAGTGACATACGTGACGTCGACAAGTTCATTGAGAAAGTTCGAGCAGTAAAGCCGGAATTTTTACATTCATTTGCTTCAACTGATGTGTTAGACTGCGCCGCCTCAAATATTTTGAACAATATTGACGGATTTTCGTACATAATACTTGATAAACGCTTGCAGTATGAGTACAGTTCTGATAGTGGCGGTATGTTTAATGGATTTAAAAACATGGATGCTGATTCTGATTGGGAAGAGTTTTGCGCGAAAGTCGTTGAGGTAAATCCACAATCGTTTCGCGAATTGCTACTGGGGGTCTTGTGAATAAAAATAGAGTTTATAAGTATCAGGATAGGGGTGATATTATATCGCACTTAGCTGGTTTGCTTTCTCCTCAAGTCTCTGTTTCCGATTATCAAAATGAAATGTATTCCTTAGGTCAACTTCTTGCTGATTGTATAGGTAATAGAGTTTCAATTAATTCATCCTATTGTGTTGTGTCAACTGCTGAGGATGCAGATTTTTTAGCGAAAGGTGTAATAGACGGCCTGCTTGGTAAAGTGAAACAGGTAAAATTAGCTTGTTTTTGGAATTATCACTCGACTCCGATCAACGGTGGTGTTAGCACTGCGCCTATTATTAAAAAATTTATCGAAACTGGTGCTGAAAGCTCAGACAATCTTATTGTTGTTAAATCTATTATTTCGGGATCATGTGTAGTAAAAACGAATCTTACTGCGCTGATTGAAAGTATGGATCCAAAAAAGATTTTCATTCTTTCTCCAGTTATGCATGTAGACGCAGCAACAAAACTTGAAAGTGATTTTCCTAAATCAATTTCCAAGAGATTTGATTTTGAGTATTTAGCAATGGATAAGTTAAGAGATCCTGAGACCAATGAAGTATCTCCAGGTATTGGCGGTAGTGTTTATAAACTTCTAGGGTTTGGTTCGCAAGAGTCTAAAAACAATTATACTCCTGAGTTAGTAAAAGCTAGATTGTTTGTTTAAACCCATATGTTTTGAAAAAGCCGGATTATTTAATCCGGCTTTTTTCTGAGCGCTAGTCCGTTAAACTGTTTACGAAAGTCAATCGTCTTGGGGTAAAGATATACAGCTTTTAGATCAACAAACATTCTCATGAAGCGAGTCCTTTCAATAAGGTGGCCAGCCAAGTTGGATCGCATTGCGTAGAAAGTGATAATTGCGCACACTGAGTTTGCAACACGACTGTGCTCGGACGCAGCGTACTTGCGCTTTGACGAATTGTCCAGATTGTGCAGCAGGCGAATTTGTCATTATAGATTTTTTACTTTGCGCTGGCTCGGATAGCCCCATGGTATGCCGACGAGAGTAAAAGGTTTGCACGGGCATCTTCTGCTCAGCACAAAATTGCTTTGTTGTACCAGTATATTGTGCATGCATCTGCATGATATATCGCCATTGTTTTTTTGATCGTTTGTTCAGCATGGGGGCTCACTGATTAAAAACCCTATTTTCAATAATGTTAGGCTTTTGAAAAATGTGTGGTTCTAATGACGCTTACAGCCCACATAATATTGTTTGTTGATATGGTCATTATTGCGACCAACTTAAAAGGCAATGAAAGCTATTTTAAGAAGTTTGCAACTCTCAGCCGCCAGTGATGCTAGTGTTTGAATAATCATGTTGATACTCCTTGAGGTAATTACCCGAAAGTTATAAATCAATGTGATTACTCACAAATACACTTATGTCCAGTTTTTCGCAGTATGGATTAAATAAACGCTCCTCTCGGTTGAAACAAAAGCGCCCCATTGTTTATCGCTTGCAATGTGACTTCTAAAGACGCAGCATCTTCGTTCAAGTCATTGCTAAAAACGTTTAATAGCGCCATCAATTCTGTGTTCAATTCGCCATTAACAAATACTTCGAAAACGTTACAAAACAAAGGGTCGTAAACCGTTAAGTCTAAGGACCTTAACGTATGTTCAAACCATTGTAGACTGAGTGATGAACACTTTATCGGCCACTCTGCTCCCATAGCAGGATGTAATGCTACAGATAGCCGAGCCATACTTATCGGGCAACCTAAATCAGCAAAGTAATACAACACCTGCAAGCCTGCTTCGTTTGGTGATGTTAGTTTAATACCCTGAAAGGTTTCCCCAGGGAAAATAAAAACGTTCCCGTCAGTACTATCGAGCTGTCGATTGAATTCTCTATCGCACAACTGCTTGGTGTCAGGAGCAAGGTTGGCTAATAGTGGTGTAAGTTCCAATAGATACCTCTGTATTAATTAATGAGAGTCTTCCAAAGCAAAGCAGTGACGTAGCTTCGCACCTAGATTAACCATTCTGTCGTTGGCTGAGTTCCTTAATAAGGCTGCCTGTAATAGCTTTAGGTTGCCAACAAAAATCACTTCTTTTTCAGCTCTGGTGATAGCTGTGTAATACATAGTAACGCTGGTATGGTTACCACCATCGATGGGTATAACCACACGTTCAAACTGCGACCCCTGGCTCTTATGTATCGTCATTGCATAAGCCAACTTCAACGCATCTACAACTTCAATGGTAACCTCTCTCGTCACGCCATCATCCCAGAGAACTTTGCCGTAACTTACGATTTCATCATCACTTGTCTCGGCTTTAACTACTCGTTGTTTTTTGTATACTTCTGCGACCTCGCCAACCGAACCATTCATTATGTCCATATCGTAGAGGTTCTTGCAGCACATTACTTTGTCATTCAATCTAAATTGCGTCTCTTGATATCTGTCATAGTCATCTACGAAAACCTTCAAGCGCGGCTTTTTGTTGAAAGATGCACACAATTCGTTAATTGCGTCTGCCATTCTGTTTGTTGGGCAGATGACTTGAGTTGAATCTGGTAATTCTTTATAGAGTGCAGCGACCTCTTTCCTAATAAGCCCATGACTATTCGCTGTGATGAACCTAACATCATCATTTCCAAAATCGGGCAGCTCACCTTGTCGTATCTTAATTGAGGCTGCCGGAATGTTGGAGTCGTTACCCTGCCTCTTAACCTTTGTCAGTGTTGTTTTAGGCACTAAATCTATTTCTATTAACTCGTGTAACACTAACCCAAAATCGACTGGCGGTAATTGCCCGGTATCCCCCAACATCAGAATACGCGTACCATACGGGATAAACTTGAGAAGCCTGTACATACTTGGGAGGTCTACCATTGAACTTTCATCTATTACGATAACGAGTTCCATCCCTTTATACTTTTTGAAATCGAATGACCGCAAAAAGCGGGCAATGGTGAACGACTCATATCCTGTAGCTTCGGTCATTCTCTTCGCCGCTTTTCCTGCTAGGGCAATCTGTATTGGCTTCACATGAATACTAGCAAACACGCGATACATGGCATCAAGCACTGTGGTTTTACCAACACCGGCACCGCCGTTGATGATAAAGAAGTGATGTTGCGTAGCCTTTTTAACGGCTTCTTTTTGTAATGAAGTGAGCGTGAACCCCTTCTCATGCTCATACATTTCAATGATTTCATCCACCTGAGAAGGGGACGTTCTAAGTTGTGTCGGCTTTCTAATCAGTTCGAATAAACGTTGAGCAACAAAGCATTCCATCATGAATGCGCCATTGCTCTGGTAAACTTTTTCAGCTAAGCGCACATAATTATCTGTCAAATAAGCCTCAGAGAGCGCCTGTGAGACGAGTTCTTCTGAATCATCGCTATCATCAGCGTTTGACTTCAAAAGTTGCGTGAGTGGCTCTGTGAGTTCATTTTGAAGGGCAGCAGTGCTTCCTTTGTCGAGTATTTTATATAACGCGGCTTCGACTGCCGCCGCCAACCTTATTGCACTATCTGGGAAAAAGTTCAAATCACTTGCAATACCATCACACTCCTCGAACGATAAGCCGAATGTGAGAAGCCGATAAGGATCTTCATTAAGCTTTGCTATCGTTTCATCTCGATAGAAGTCTACAACGCGCATTGACAAGGGTACGGGCAATTTCAAGGTCATATTGCAGTAGCGCATCTCGTCGAGGAGGATGTATTTCTGCCATGCACTTGCAGCGTTGTTAGCAGCTTCCTCAGTCAATATCTGACGTAGAGTCTCAATATCACCGTTATCCAGGTGCTTGAAGAGTTCCTCACCAAAATGATTCCAAAGCTTCTGTGCCTTAATCGGCCCAATTCCTTTGAAGCGACTACTGCCACCGATTAAGTCAACAATCAACTTGCTCTGTGGACGTAAGATATCCACATTACTGGTCGTGATGAGAAACCGCTCAAATCCATTTTCTGTTCTGCCTTTCAGCTTGGTTTTAGGCCTGACGTCAATCAACATGCCTTTCTTGATCTCAGATATAACGACGTCTTGGTCATTTCCTTCGATAGAGATGACTAAGTGCTGAAACCTATTGGCTTTTACTAACGTTTCCGGGTCAACTTCAACACCATGTACAACTGCCCCCTCCTTTCCTCGATAGGCATTTCGTGTGACGCGAACGGTAATAGGTCTGGAGTAACCGATATTCATCGTAAATGCTTACTGAATTTTGCCAGATAATGGTCGCGGGTACCTTCACGCTCCAATGCAGCTTTTGTCGCTTTAAGCTCTTCTTTGAGTCTATCTTTATCCGCTGATAGCTCAGCAACTTGCGACTGAAGGCGTTTTATCTCCGCGTTTTTCTCCTTGATTTCTTTCTCCGAGGCTGTGTATAAGACCGTTGCTTTGGCATTGCTCTGCGTTTTTTCTGTGCTTTGATAGGGTAGTTGAAGAAGCAACCCCTGCATCTTTAACACCTCGGCTTTTTCCGTTACATAACGTTTGATATGTGGATTTTGATATAGACTGGAGCGGCTGATACCACACTCTTTAGCAATAGCTGTGAGATCAATGTAGCCGTGTTCTATGTAATCTCCCCAACTATCACCATCGAGAGTACCCAAAAGTTCAGCAACCTTGATAAGGTTCGCTTTGCCCTTATGGCCCATGCGCTCTAAATTGAAGTCAACTAACTCATTCTCTACGTCGAATTTCATTTTTTATCTTTTGCCACTTTTGCGTGCACTCGTTTTTATCGATTCGGGCATCGGTGCGTTGAGTTGGTCAATCGTAATGTTTGCGTTCGTAGCGTTGTAAAGCCAGCGAACATACTTCAAGTCATATTCAGCGAGTGTCGTTTCGAGACGCTCAATTTTATTCTTTGCCTTTGCTAGTTCTGCTTCCAGTTTTTCTATGGTCTTTGAGTTATGCTGCTTAAGATTTTGAGATTCGTTAATTTCTTTATACAAAGCACTAATAGCGTCATTTTTGTATAACGCGGGTCTGGAAAACCCGACCTCTCTTGCGATATCGGTCATTGTTACTTTTCCGTTCTTAGAGAGGTAGGCCATACTCTTAATGGTTTCGCAGATTTTCTTCTCGGTTTCTGGGGTTATTCTGGCACTCTTTTTCATATTGCCTCACATTTCGTTTTGCCATCAGGAAAAATCTGCACTCGCTCACCGACTGCGATCGAGTCATCGTTCTCGATGGCTAACGCCATCTGACATCCATTCAATAATTCCTCATGCGATAGTAGCCAATTATTTGCATTGTGATACTCCTCATCAACTGCTTCTTTAGCTGCATCGACGTGTAACTTCTGTTGATCTCTGATACGAGCCACCTCTTCCATCTCAGAAGGATTACCTTTTACACGATAATAGTTACTACACCCTCTCAAGCACGCGTAGTGCTTACCGCAAGGTGAGTCATTATAATCATGCTTGCATAGCCCAATTGAAGTAGTCAGCGACGTAGTCAGATCCTGAATAGTATCCAGCGCCTCATCCCTATCCACCAAGGTAAACAGTATGGCTGCTTCTTTCTCTTGTTCACGAGATAACCCTGTAGAGGCGATGATTGTGTCAGCCTCATCCATTACCTTCTTTGTTTTATTTGTGTGGTTGTAGGTCGCGTTATCACCCATGTATTTCCTACCAAAATAACGCGCTACCTCAATGTCAGAAACCGTGTCACTCAATTCCAGCATCGTACTCAGAAAATGACGAAATTGATGGGACGTCAACCGTACTGGCCTGTCTTCAAATCTAAGGTCATAGCGTTCAAACACACTTTCCATACCAATTTTGGGACGGCCACTTAGATAATCTGAAAGCTGTGTATGGGTGATCATTGTGAACTCCCAAGGCTCTGTAGATTTCACTGAATGATGTCTTTGATGTTGAGTAATGAACAACAAGTCCTCTGGTCGTTCAGCTACAGTTAGGTTCTTTATAGAATCCCATAGAGACGAAATTGATTCCTGCGCCAATGCTGTTGTTTTTTGCTTTAATTCGCTCGTTTGGAATGTCGCTACTGACTTCCTTTTGCCGCTAACGTTTTGTTGCTGTTTGGTGATAGTAACACCACGGCTTCTTAAGTATGTTTGAAAATTAGAATTACTAGACCACTTCAGTAACTTCCACGTACTAGGGATAGTTGCAACAGTGTCATCCTCAAGTTCAGGAAAGAAATCATGTTGATTTTTGGTGGCCGCAGCGACGACATCCCTCACTGGCTGCAAGTGTTTGCGCGCAGTATTTATCCCCTTTTTTAAAATTGGAAGCAAACTTTCAGGAATGCTTTTTGACCGCCAACCACCGCCTTTCTTAGCCTTGTAGCGAATTTCATGTACAAGAGAAGTTACTGGTTCGCCGGTCAAGACATTCGTTTCTTCGATTTCTTTTTCATAAAGGCAGTGTTTATCTAATAAAACCAACTCATCAAAACGTAGGCCTGTCGCCAACATGATTTCTACTATCGCTTGAAATAACACATCGTCACCCAAAAGAGGGGCATTTGAGAGGGTTGCCGCAGCAATAAGTCCTTCTTTAGTGGGGAGCTTTTTAGCGCGCTTTGTAATAGATTCTTGATCAATCCTTGAGTCGCTGTTGGTGTGAGTCTCACCACGTTTAGCTGATTTTTTGAATGTAATCTTATGATTTGCCAATTTTTTTTGATTTATATATTTACAAATCGCTTCTAATTTTACACCTACTCGATAGAACGTACTGTCTTCCAAAGAAACACGAGCTTCTCGCTCAGCCAATTTAAAATCATTCATTGAAAGTTCACTAAGGCACTTATTTGCAGGACCTATTATATTGTCGAGGTAACGATAAGCATTTATCCAAAGTTGAAGTGTCCCTACATCCTTTGCTTTCGCAATTTGAAGTGAAGTGACATGGCACTTAACTACGTCGGATAGTTGCTTATGCTGAAAAGGTGCCATGTCAGACTGGGAGTCTTTTACTTTGTTACCTTTTTTATTATCTCTATTGAAGTTTAAGCAAATGCGATAGCCAGCTTTTCTCCCTTGAGATAAGCAGATATTTTTCACATCCCAATGCAGCGAATCCCAGTTCCAGCCCTCTTTACTCTTAAACGGTGAATGCTTTTTAGAAAAATGAATTAACTCATTCAGGTTGCTCAGAGGATCATTGCCAGGTCGAGGTATTAAAGGAGCAACATTACTCATAATTCACCGTCCTCCAATTGCTGCACAAATTTAGATGCTGCTAAGTAGTCTTTGTGTTTAAGTATCTCAATTGCATGCCCTTCACCAAAGGTCTCTTTCGCTTCAGAAACAAAGTTTTCAACGACAGACTTGTGATCAACGTCATCGAATGCTTCAAGAGATGCACACCCATAGCAGCTCAGAGGTGGATTAAGTGAGCACGGCATTTTACTTGCGCAACTACCGATGAGGTGAAGTTTTTGGTCTTTTGTTGGTGCAAATATTTGTTGCCCAGCTTGAGATGCCTCATCAGGATTTACTATTTTTCCCGCAAATGCATCAATGATGTCTTTAGCTTCAGATTGGAGTACATCATCCAATTTTTTAGCGACATGGTGAGTATGGCGGTAATACACTTCAAGTTGCTGAAGATCTGTATGATCCATCAACTCAGCCACCACCTTAAGTGGAGTTCCTTTAGCGATTAACTGAGTACAAAAGGTCTTTCGCAAACGTCGGTTTGTGACTTTGAAGCCCAAGTTCAAGCGTTCCTCTATAGACAAAATTCTTTTGAAAAAAACAGGCGGTCTCAACCTGAGAGAGGTAATCTTGTGATTTGTATTTGATAAGTTGCATAGAATTGGCTGTTCACTTTTAACCTTTTCTTTTAACAGATCCGAATAGCGTGCTTTCAATAATTCAATTAGCTCAAAAAGTGACTTCGTTATTGGCCTCTTTTTTACCTGATTGTTTCTCCTATGCCCACGCTGTTTCGCTCTCGGGAGATTAATAAAGGGAGCACCGTTCTCTCCAGTTCCTATATTTCCAAATGTAAGCTTAACTACTTGTATATTACGCGCTCCCAAAACCTGCCCGAGCTTTAATGCCACCATTCCTTGCAATTCAACAATCGACAACCTTTCTGTATCGATTGAGGCCATGGCTTCTCGAAAAAGGTGCTGTTCCCTAAGTGTTAAAGGCCCTCTGTTCGGCAATTCCATAATGACATCCTTGCCTTTACCATCATCGGTACCAAACTTGAGCACATCTAAATACAAGTCAAAGAAGTCTTCATCGAAGAAGGGGAATTCTTCTTCTACAAACCAGCCATAAAGAGAGCGTAACACCGACTTCATCGTAGCACTTTGGTCACTTTCCATAACATCTCGAACCTGGCGCTCGATCAGATCTTGTATGCTTTCCTCATCACCATGGCTACCAGATAACCTTAATGTTTTAATTATGTTAAATTGATTGTAAATTGAGATGTTAGCGCGTTTTTTACATGCAAATGAAACCAATGCTTTCACGTGCTCGCGAAGGAGTGGATCAACAAGCTCAAAATTTAACGACAATCTCTCTGGCAAGAGATGAACTTTTGTTTGCGTTAAATCCAGTGGTTGTCCACTTTGAGAAATTGGAAAAGGGTCATAGACAATCTCTTTATCGCTTGATTCAAAACTGACAGTCGTTAATTGGGTGTCGCTCAAAACAACGTTGTACTGCATCACTGCTACTCCTTAGCTATCAGTTATTCTCAAGGAAACTATGAAACGAACTCATTGCTTCAACGCACTGTTCGTATGTCGCCAATTTCTCGTAATTTTCGCTTTGACGTGATAACGGCTTCCAACCACCGATGTTGTTTTTTATTTTTCTCTTATGTTCGTCGTCATAGCTATCGCGGTGAAGAATACGGTCGAGATTCTCGAAGAACGTATGGCGCAATCTATGTGAGCCTAATTCGTCAATGTCGGGGATTTTGGCTTTGATTGCATCAAACACAGATGTTAATGACGACATAGATAAAGGGGGATATGGAGCATGACTAGACAGAATTAGATAAGGCGGTTGCTTTCTAGCAGCTTTCGGTGTGCTTCTAATAACTTTGTATTGGTTAATTAAATCTGCCAAATCATTAGAGATGGGAATAATGCGTTCTTCTGTTTTTTCGTGCGGAATGTCTTTACGAGGATCATCGTACTTCACGTTCTGCCTAGTGTGAATATAAGGCCTTTCGCCATGCGCAAGCTTAGACGTATGGCAATTCTCTATAGTTAACGACAAGAGCTCCCCTCGACGAATACCTGTCTCATACAATAAACGAATAATAAGCCTATTACGTAATGCGGTGCCTTTGCTCCATCCGAAATACTTCGGATCTTTTAGGCCTTTGAAAAGCGAAACTTGAACTTGAGTGGATAACCCAGTAACCGTCGATGTGTTGCCTACGGACAACTTCCGAGCCTTTAACCTTAGAGTGAGACGTTTAACATTCTCTTCAATGGTTCCAATCATAGGATCATTCAGTTTGCGTGTTTTGATAGCACGTTCAGCTAAATAAGCAAAATACTCGCAACACGCATCGATACGTTGATTGAAATATTCAGCCTCTACCGTCTTTCGATTAATGGGTACAACGACATCCGTATCCTTCGCATACATTTCGAGATGTCTTAACAATGAGATGAAATGTTCACTTCTATTGAGGCCATGAAGCGCCACCTCTGCTAACAGGTCAATGTCATGCTTTGTTGCCCAACGTTCTACATGGATGACATGACGAGCATTGTTCTCTTGTGTGTTATCAGCACCATTAAGAGAAATAAGCGTGTAGCGGCAAATGCGGTCTATCGGCACGCCGTTATCATCAACCACAAGACAACCAACTTCATTAATACCGTCTTTTCTGACTTTACGTAACTTCATGGCTTAAACTTTACATTTTAAGTTTGGTATATTTATAGTATCAGTGAAGGGCCTTGTCAAATCAAAGTTTACACCACAAAAACGAAAAGAGCCCTTGAAAACAAGGGCTCTTTACAAATAAAGTTTACAATGTAAATTTTCCCGAACTAGAACGGAATGTCATCGTCGAAGTCAAAATCTGGCTCAGCCATTGGTGGGTTCTTTGGCTGACCTTGATTGCCACCCTGAGGCGCTTGATTGTAGCCACCACCTTGGTTTGAGTTGTAGCCGCCCTGCTGACCACCACCTTGCTGTGGCGCTTGGTTATAACCGCCCTGCGCTGGAGCTTGATTGTAACCACCTTGGTTGTTTTGAGGACGTTGGTAACCACCGTTACCGCCGCCACCTTCACCACCGCGACCACCAAGCATTTGCATTTGGTCTACGATAATTTCAGTGGTGTATCTATCTTGGCCTTGTTGATCTTGCCACTTACGCGTCTGCAATTTACCTTCAACATAAATTTGCGAGCCCTTTTTCAGGTACTCTCCGGCAATTTCTGCTAAGCGACGGTACATTGTAAGGCGGTGCCACTCAGTGCGCTCTTGAACCTGACCCTGTTGGTCTTTCCAGCTTTCGCTAGTTGCTAGGCTTAAGTTCGCAACGGCGTTTCCGTTAGGCATGTATCTAACTTCAGGATCATTGCCAAGGTTTCCAACAAGAATAACCTTATTAACGCCTTTCGTTGCCATTGATGTCTCCTGTAACGTTTTTAGTGGCTTGCTGTATAACTCTTCTTAGTAAGACATCAGCAAGCGCGAAAGTTCATCGAATATTAGCCGGTTAGTATACCGTATTTTATGAGGGAAAATTGAAGTTTTTCGCCACCGGTTTACGTTACTAACTGCAACACGTTCTAGAACTTAACAAAATTTATTGTCAGCGTCTTCTGAACTTTCGCGTTGTTTTTAGCTAATTTTAGCAAGGGCGTTGCGATTAAAAACGCCCTTCCTTGTCTGCTACCACCACGTTATGTAAAACGCCGCTGTAAGGATAATTACAGCGATAGATGCTACATTAAATCCGCTTGTTGTTCTGAACTGCACTTCGTTTAGGTCGACAGCGTTTTCACTAACACCTTTTTTCTCTAGCAAAGAAACAACCACAGCTAAAGCAACACAAAGCAGGAAGACAAGTCCAACACGGTCAATAAACGGCAGTTCAGGCCAGAACTGTCTAAACACAATGCTTAAAACAAATGAGCCTAATGCGGCCAACAGACCACCGTTTGCTGTGGTTTTCTTCCAGAACATACCTAAAACGAACAATGCGCAGATACCTGGTGTAAAGAAGCCCGTGAATTCCTGGATATACTGGAATGCTTGATCAAAATTACCCAACAGCGGCTTGGCCACCACCATAGCAATGATAAGCGCGACCAAGCTTACGATACGACCCACTTTCACATAATGCTGCTGCGACTCGTTTGGACGCTTATCTTTATAAAGGTCCATGGTAAAAATAGTAGAAACGCTATTTGTCATCGACGCTAGCGAGGACACAATCGCCGCCACCAAGGCTGCGAAGATAATACCTTTAAGGCCAACAGGCATCAGCGTCATTAGGCTTGGGTATGCTTGGTCCGGTTTAGCTAAGTCTGGCACAATTAGCACTGCTGCAATCCCTGGCAATACCACAATTAGCGGCATTAGCAGTTTTAGGAAAGCCGCAAACGCAATACCTTTTTGCGCTTCTTGAACGCTCTTTGCCGCCAACGTGCGCTGAATGATGTACTGGTTAAAGCCCCAATACGACAGGTTCATGATCCACATACCGCCAATCAATACAGAAATGCCCGGCAAGTCCATATAGTGCGGGTTGTCTTCTGACAAAATCATGTCGAATTTCTCAGGGAGCTTGTTAGTAAGGTCAACAAAACCTTGGATGGCACCATTGCCGTCGCTGATTAGGTTTAACGCCGTATACGACAGGAACAAGCCACCAATAACCAACAACACGACTTGAATAATGTCGGTGAGTGCTACCGCTTTCAAGCCGCCGTAAAGTGAATAGGTTAACGAGAAAAGGCCTAAGAACATCATGCCGTAAACCATATCAACACCCGCGATGGTATTGATGGCCAATGCACCTAACCACAGCACAGCCGTTAGGTTTACAAAAACATAAACACCTAGCCAGAATATTGCCATTACCTTGCGCACGCGATGATCATATCGCTGCTCAAGAAATTGAGGCATGGTGTAAATTTTATGCTTAAGAAAGATAGGTAAGAAGAACTTGCCAACAATAAGCAGCGTAATGGCGGCCATCCACTCATAAGACGCAATGGCAAGCCCTAACTGGTAACCTGACCCCGACATGCCGATGATTTGTTCGGCTGAGATATTGGCGGCAATGAGTGATGCGCCAATTGCCCACCATGGCAAGCTTGAGCCCGCTAGAAAGTAATCATTTGTGTCTTTTTGATGACCCTGCTTTTCGCGAGAAACCCACCACGCAATTCCGACAAGCGCGACGACGTATACCACGAACAACGTGATATCTATTGATGCTAATTTCATAGTTTTTCCCAAAGTTCTTATTTTGGGTGCGGCGATTGTCATGCAGGGTACACAGGTGAAAAATTGTTTTTATTATTCTATTGTTTTTTGCCACACCAGTATCACGTCTTTTAAAACGCGTTAAATCAAACAAGTGATTGTTGATAGCAACTCAAAGCCGCTAATAACCACACCCGTTCTAGCCCATATTAGTATCACATTTTGTTTACTTTTTTTAACTAGATTTAAATCTTTTTTTCATAAAGCTGACCTTTAAGGTTTGGTGGAAACTAGATTTGATTAGACAAGTAAAAAAGTTATACTCTTGACCAATTACCCGTAGTTTTAGAGCGTCCATTAACTTTACACAGCGAACGCGCCCTGTGTAGCCGTACACACATAAATATCAGCACTGTATCCTGTTTCATCAGAGTACTTGTCGGCCACGACTTGCTTCACCGCTTCAACTTTGTCGGTAGGTACAAGGGCCACTACGCAGCCGCCGAATCCACCGCCAGTCATGCGAACACCACCCGATTTACCCAGCACTTCACCAATGATCTCAACCAAGTAATCGATTGGGCGAACGGTAATTTCAAAGTCATCACGCATGGAGATGTGAGATTGCGCCATGGCTTCACTAACCGTTTCGATGTCGCCAGCTTTTAAGGCTTGGCTTGCTGCCAGTGTTCTAGCGTTTTCGGTAACAATATGCTTCGCGCGGCGATAAACCACCTCTGGCATATGTGCTTTAGCGCCTTCTAGCATTTCCATAGTTGCTTCGCGTAACGATGACACACCCAATAACGACGCGCCTTGTTCACACTGCTGACGACGCAAGTTGTATTCACTGTCAACCAAACCACGTTTAACATTCGAATTGATGATAACGATTTGATGCGAGTCTGGTAGTGGTGAATGCTCAATGGCTAGCGACTGGCAATCAAGCAGCATTGCCATGCCTTCATTACCCATAGCAGAGATTAACTGATCCATAATTCCGCATGAGCAGCCTACGAACGTATTCTCGGCTTTCTGGCCTAACAGTGCAGCCTGTACGCCATCGAGGGGCAACTCATACAGCGCGCTTAACGCTTTTAATATAGCCACTTCAAAAGATGCCGAAGAGCTTAACCCAGCGCCTTGTGGCACATTGCCCGTAACCAATAAGTTAGCGCCGCCAAAAT
>Ga0207921_100018_pt1 | contig 16776 bp, 18 predicted proteins | sample DeeseametaMP0104_FD_184222 | JGI IMG/M metagenome (GOLD analysis project Ga0207921, IMG submission 184222) | Marine microbial communities from the Deep Atlantic Ocean - MP0104 (SPAdes) | ecosystem: Environmental > Aquatic > Marine > Oceanic | place: North of Cape Verde, Atlantic Ocean | collected...
CGCTTAAAGCAGACTTAATTCGAGGAAATAAATTTGAGAGTAGCGGTAAACTATTATCAAAATTAAAGGTTTACCTAAATTACTTTGCTCCTCACCCGATTTAGTGGACACCTCCTCATCACTTTGAGGAGGCTAAAATGCCCAGATATACCCAATCTAGAAAGACATGTTTACCCCGTTAATTTCAAAATCAAAGCAGTCGAGCTAAGCTTACGAGACGATGTCATGTCAAAAGACGTTGCCGAGGCGCTAGATATTCATACGTTAATGCTTAGTCGTTGGCGCTTCGCTTATCCGACCTACACAAGCTAATAACAATTACTATTTTTCAAATCTGGGGACTTTTCGCTTATCGGCTTTGCTCATGGTAAGTTCTGCAACTTCCTCTTGCTTTAACTCGTCGGGTTTGTCCTCTAATGACTGCTGACTAGCATTTTCATAAGAAAGCTCGGTAAGCAGCGCAAAGTGGTCTGAGCCATATTTGGCTAAGCGCTCAATACGCTTAACCTTAAAACCTTGGCTATGAAATAGGTGGTCGAGCGGCCAGCGCATAAAAAAGTAACCCGCGTGGAATGTGTTATAAAAGCCGCGACCTTTACGGGGATCTAAAAAGCCACTTATTTGCATAAATAATCGCGTACTGCGCGACCATGCTACATCATTTAAATCGCCCGCTACGATTGTTGGACGAGTTGGGTTTTTAACTGCTTTGGCAACCATTATTAGTTCTGAGTCGCGTGGGCGCGATGAATCTTCTTCAGTTGGGCTTGGTGGTGCTGGGTGAATAAAGTGCCCTTGCATTTCAAGGCCTTCGTCGTTTTCAAATAAAATATGAATTGAAGGAATATCATCTTCAATGAGCTCACATATTTGCGCATCGAGTAATTTAAATTTGCTGTATAAGTGCATGCCATAGCGATTGTCTTTAGGGCATTCAATATAATGAGGGTAGTTTTTTTTAAGCACCGATAGCTTTTCTTCCCACCAGCTATCGCTTTCAAGTGTAATAAGTAAGTCAGGTTTATGCTGATTCACCAACGCTATTAGTTGCTCACTATTGTGGTTTGACATAAGCACATTAGCCGACATTATTCTTATACTGTGCTCGCTGTTTTTGCTCGCGCTTTGTACTTCTTTTTTTGCAAGCCAAGTATAAGGAAAGATCCACTTACCTTGTAAAACCATAATAATTACAGATGCGAGCGTAATATAAATATAGTGCGTATCACTATTTAGCCACAACAAAAATAGTGAACTAGCAAATATAAAACCAGCAATATATAACACTTGCAAACGAACAAAATCGCAACTTCTAACCAAGTAGTGCTGGCTGTATGACATGGGTAGTAAAGTTACCAGTAAAAAAAAGCCAGTAGTTACAGCCAACAATGTAAGCATTACTTAAATCCCTTTAAATTAATTTAGCGACTCAAAATTGATAAGATTTCTCGTGTATCGTGTACTAAGTGGATAATATTACGGTCGATTTCGATACTTACAGTACCATTATTTCTCGAACGTTCAACAACCCTACCACGTTTGTATATATCAACCTCTAGAATATCACCAGTATGGTAACGCTTATTTTTACCTGGCGGAGTCCACCCTGCACGAAGTAGCTGCTTTTTCTCTTTTTTAGAAAGAGAGTTATGATCATGATGCTTGTGCTTTTTATGGCCAACCTTTTTACCTTGGTGCTGGCCATGATTGTTTTTGTTTGGGTTAGCTTGTGCCCCAACAGATGACAGCGCAAGTGTGATGAGTGTGGCATAAATAGCTGCTTTCATAAGTATCTCCAGTGCTAAAAGTCATCTAAGACTAACAAGCTAGGATGAACATCAAATGAAATAGCGCTTAAATTTACGGTGTTAACGGTGTTTGTACTGAGTTTTACAATGACTGCGCATAATAGCGGGATCGCGTAACTTTAAGTGCTTAGTTTTACGCCCTGCGTGGCGCTTACGCCACACTTTAAAGCTCCCTTTAGAGATGTGCTCTCGCATAAAAACGACGAGCTGAGGGTATTTTAATCCGTATAGTTGTTCAATAGCCTCGAAGGGCGTTCTATCTTCCCACGCCATTTCAATAATGCGTGATTGCTGCTCTGCGTTAAACATGGTGTGTTCCAAAAATTAAATTTATACGCGACTTAAAAGCGCGTAGATCATCAATTTCATCACTCACTTTAAAATTAAAAAATAGCTTATATACTTAAAAGAAAATGGATTTGATAGTCATGCGTTTTATTTTATTAATCTTCGCTTTAGTGGCGTCATCGTTAGCACTTGCCGAGTCAGGTAAAACATTACGCTGCGTTACAACTCACTACCCGCCTTATACTATTTTCGACGAGCAAAAAAACACATTTACCGGTTCAGACATTGAACTGATAAATTACTTAAATCAAAGTTTAGGCTTAAACATTAAAGTAATACACTTACCATGGGCACGCGTAAAAAAAGAAATGACCCTTAACTATTACGACTGTTATTTTTCTTTAGCAACAAATACCCTACGTGAAAAGCATTTAGAGTTTACTCAGCACCCTACACATGTGACCAAATTTGGATTATTTGCTTTAGATAAAAGCACCCTAAATAACAAAGACTTTTCTAGCACTAGAATAGCTATGCTCCGAGGCGTTGCCTTACCTAATGAAATAGCTGATAAATACAATATATTGCCTAAAAATATAATGCATACACTTTCAACGTCAGATTCTTTCAAGTTATTAGAAAAAAAGCGTGTTGATTTTATAATCACTAATTATCAAGCTGGGCTTTGGTTTGCAAAAAACAGTGTCGGCATTCACGCTCGTCAGTTCCATGAATCCAGCTTACCTGTTTATATTGCATTTAAGCCGGGTGTAGTCGATATAAATTTAATTGATAAGCAAATAAAGCAATATTACGAACAATAATTTACGGTTATACATGCACTTTAACGCAACAAGTTTAAAAGCCTATAAAAACCACATATCATTTAACCAAGCTATTTCCCCAAACGTTTTAGGTATGTATGAAATATTATTGTTTGCCGCTCATTTTGCCGTTTAGCCAAGCTGTTGTTGCTGATCAGAAAAGTACAGACTCAATTGAAGTTATTACCACCACAGCATCAAGGGTCGAAGCGCTTTCTACACCCCTTCCATTGTCTATTTCTACCTTAACCGAGGCGCAACTTAAGAGCATTGCACCCACTCACATTGAAGAAGCCCTGCAACGCGTTGCTGGTGCTAATGTACAACGCGGCAATGGCCAAGAATATTTACCTGCGCTTCGCTCGCCAGTTTTGTCTGGGGCTGGCGCATGTGGTGGTGTGCTAACTTTAGAAGATGGAATAGCGCTTCGCGCTGCGGGTTTTTGTAATATTAACGAGCTATTTGAATCGCATAGTGAAATGGCCCAACGCATTGAGGTGTTAAAAGGGCCGGGTTCAGCTTTATATGGCTCAAATGCTGTGCATGGTGTTATTAATGTAATAACACCCGACACAACTCAAGGCGGCGGTTTATTGGGTGTAGATTATGGCTCATATGGCTATGCACGCGTTAAATTACGTGCAGGGCAAGACTATGGAAACAGCGGAATTGGCATAAACGCCAGCATTACTGACGATACAGGGTACCGTGATGATGAAAGTGTTAAGCAACAAAAAGTCAATATACGCCATCGTCTAGAGCGCGATAATCTATTGCTCACATCGGGTATAACTTATACACATTTAGATCAGCAAACAGCTGGTTTTATTACTGGGTTTGAAAGCTATAAAAATGAAGATATAGCACAGCAAAACTTCGATCCTGATGCATTTAGAAAGGCAACATCTTTGCGAGCGTGGAGCAATGCAACATGGCAATTAGCCAATAACGATGTACTTTCTACCACTGTGTATATGCGCGATCAAAGTATGGACTTTTTTAAGCACTTTTTACCAGGTACACCGCTTGAAAAAAACAGTCAAACAGGTATTGGGGTTCAATCGCTTTATAAGCACAGTATAAATAACAATGTAACTCTGAACTTAGGCTTAGATGGCGAGTACACCCAAGCCGACTTTTTACAAAGCCAAAACGAGGCAACGCAAGGCTCGGCATTTTTAGTGGCTACCGTGCCACAGGGTAAACATTACGATTACAACGTCAATGCCACACTTTATGCACCATTTGCATCCGTGAATTGGCAATTAAATAAATGGCTATTAACAGCCGGGGTTCGTTACGAGCACATGCAGTACGACTACACAAATAATATGCTTGCGGGCAGAACAAAAGAAGATGGTAGCGAGTGCGGGTTTGGTGGGTGCCGATACAGTCGTCCTGCTAGCACTAAAAATAGCTTTAGTAATGCCTCACCTAAACTTGGAATAAGTTACCAATACAACAGTAATAACACGTTTTACGCTAACTTTTCTCGCGGTTACCGAGCGCCACAAGCTGCTGAGTTATATCAATTACAACGCGAGCAGACCACCGCTAATTTAAACCCAGAAATAGCTAACAACGCTGAGTTTGGTATAAAAGGATTATACAGTGCATTTAATTACGGCTTATCTGTGTATGCTATGAGTAAACACAATACTATTTACCGTGATAGCGACTTTTTCACTGTAAATGATGGCAGCTCTCGCCATCGAGGTGTGGAACTTGAACTTAATTATCAATTACCCAATAACGTGTCGGTTAACTTTGCAGGTACACATGCCAAACATAGTTACACTAACAACCAAGTTATTAACGGCCTAAACATAAATGGCAACGACATAGATACCGCACCACGCAACATTGCTAATATTGATATTACGTGGCAAGCACGTAACAACACCCAATTTGCACTTCAATGGCATCATGTTGGCCATTACTACACAGACCCTGAGAACTTAAATGAATACGAAGGCCATTCGGTTCTTAGCTTACGCGCCCAGTGGCAAGCAACAAAAAATCTTGAAGTTATGGCTCGTATTATAAATGTGACCAATAAAGCGTATGCAGAGCGAGCTGATTACACCAGTTTTACAGGCGATAGATATTTTCCGGGTAAACCACGCAATGCAATGATTTCAGCATCTTACTCTTGGTAAGCAACTATAAATAGAATGTGGGTTAATGTTAGTTAACCCATTGCTGCAACCACGAAAAAAAACCTTTTGATGACTTAATTTGCGGGTGCTTTTGAGCGTAACGGGAATTAGCAAGCTCCCGTTGCTCTCTGCGTTCTTGTGCTAAGTTAGCCTTTGCTGCAAAGCGTATACGTTGCTCTTGGGTAAGCTCGTCATTGAAATGAATGGCTGACTTTTTTACTGCTCGACTACTTTTTGGTGAACTGCACATGGTTGTATCCCAATAATGTTACTAATTATATGACACGTAATTAGCGACAAAACTTTCAACCTATTCCTAAATTGCGCCAATACATTCAACTTCTACCAAAGAATCAAGCGCTAACGCTTTTACTGCAAATGCACTACGCGCTGGATACGGCGCACTAAAATATTGCGTATAAATAGCGTTAAACGCTTTAAAGTCGTTAATATTGGTAAGCATAACGGTGCACTTTACAATATTGCTCATGCTGTAGTTATGCTGCTCTAAAGTGCGTTTAATATTTTCAAGTGTTTGTTTAGCTTCACCTTCAAAACCACCCGCTGCTAACTTACCGGTTTCAGGATTAATCCCTATTTGTCCCGACATATAAAGCGTATTGCCTGCTCTTACTATTTGCGAAAATGGTAAGTTTGAAGCCACTTTAGTGGTATTTAAAAATCAACATTGCTTGAACTAGCATGGGCACTCATGCATATTAATGCACTTATGTATAACGTGATTAAAGAAGTCGGTTTCATAGTAACTTAACCTTATGGTGTGGTGTCATAAGCAGGAATTTTATGTAAATCGGCCAACCACGTAAGTGCTGACTTTGACCAAATTTGTGCTGAAGGCTTAAATTGCTCTCGCTGATCAACAGCACCTAAACGCAACCCATATATACGATCGATAGGTGACTCATTAGTTGCATAAAGTGATGTACCACAATTGGCACAAAAACCTTGCGCTCGCTTATTGCCACTTTGCGCTGTTTTTACATACTCTTTCGGTTGTCCTTTTGTAAAATCAACCGAATTAGGATCTGCAATTACAACGGCTCTAAATGGTCCACTCGACATCCGTTGGCAATCACTACAATGACATACTATTACGTTGTTATTTTGTGTGGTGGCCTCATAAGTTATATCGCCACAAAAACAGCTTCCTGTGATTTTCATATAATAATCCTCTAACATAGGCCTATAGAGCCTTCATACATCTTTACGTACTACGCTTAAAATACATTGAGTTAGCTTATGACTTTTACTAACTCAATTGTTAGCAGCCTACTTTTTACTATCTAAGTAATCTACAGCGAGCTGGCTTAATGCCTTAGTCCCTACTTTAAACGATGATTCGTCAGCATAAAAATAAGGTGAATGATTACTTGGTACCGTTTTTAAATCTTGGCTTCTTGGCGTACCACCTAAAAATACAAAGACACTTGGGATTTCTAATGCATAAAACGAAAAGTCTTCTGCACCTGTAATCTTATTCATTTCCACTAGGTTATTTTTACCCGCCGCTTTTGCGAGGGTTGGCAGCATTTGCGCAGTAAGCTCAGGGTTATTCACCGTTACTGGGTAGCCTTCATGAATATGCACATCGGCAGTTGCTCCCGACGACTTAGCAATATGTGTAGCCGTTGTTTTTATTTTTTCAAAAATCTGTGCTCTATTATTCATATCAAAATTGCGAATTGTACCTACCATTTCAACTTTTTCAGGAATTATATTATTGCGCACTCCACCTGCTATTTTGCCAAACGACACAATTGCGGGCTCTTTGGTTATATTTACTTGGCGGCTCACAATATGATTAACACCCGTTACAATTTGTGCAGCCGCTGCAATAGGGTCAACCCCAGTCCACGGTGCTGAACCATGTGCTTGACGACCATTAACAGTAATTTCAAACCTATCAGAACTGGCCATAGCAGGGCCGCTTCTGTAACCAATTTTGCCGCTGTGTAAGCTCGATGTTATGTGAAGACCAAATGCCACGTCGGGTTTATATTTGGTAAATATCCCCTCTTTGAGCATCAATTCTGCACCGCCTTCCTCGCCAATAGGTGCGCCCTCTTCTGCTGGCTGAAACACAAACATAATATTACCGTGCAGCTCGCTTTTCATATCGGCCAATACTTGTGCTGCGCCCATCAACATGGCTACATGCGTGTCGTGCCCACAGGCATGCATTACACCCACATCTACACCGCGGAAATTTGTGGTTTTGGTTGATTTAAATGGCACATCTGTTTTTTCTGTTACCGGTAGTGCATCCATATCGGCGCGTAGCATTACCGTAGGACCAGGCTTTGCGCCTTTTAAAATACCCACAACACCGGTGTAAGCAATATCGGTTTGTACTTGCATACCTAACGACTTTAAGTGTTTAGCCACAATGCCTGCGGTACGTGTTTCGCGATTACCAAGCTCAGGGTTTTGGTGAAAGTCACGTCGCCATTCAATTACCTGCTGCTCTACATTTTTAACGTGTTGATCAAGGTTTGCCTGCGCGTTAAACGTACCAAGTGCAGCAAAACCTAATGCCACTGAAAGTAGTGATTTTTTCATCCTGTTTTCCTTTATTATTTTAATGAAGCCCAACAACCGATTTAGTATTATAGAAAAGTGCTGTTGAGTTATAGCCTACACCATTTTTAAATACAGTTTCCATATTACGGATAGCCGACACATTTTCTGCAATATTGTCATTTATAATTACTAACCCAGCTTGTTTACCTACTTCAATACTGCCTACTCTATTTCGCTTATTTAAATACAAAAGCCAGCTTAGCAGCTGGCTTTTACTTAACCTAAACCCTTAATTATTTAGCAATATACACGCTATAACTAAGCCCTTTTAAAGTGACCGTTAACTTGCCATTTTGTTGCTCAAGTTGCTCGGCAGCTACAAGGGGGGACAAGTGTTTATAGGGGCTATTAAACTCTATTGTTTGTGGCGTTTTTTCGCTATTAAACACAATAATATATGCCTGATCTGCGCCTTTTACTGTGCGTGAAAACGCAAACATGCCAGTGTTTTCAGCAAAAAATAAGTCGTTGTATTCACCGCGGCGAAGCCCTTCGTGATTTTTTCGTAACTTACTTAATTGAGCAATAGCTTTAAATAATGGGTGCTGCTGATTAAAGTTATCATCAGCCGTTGTTTGGGTAATGCCTATAAGGTTATTGTCGTTATAGCTTGCAACCTTTGATGCAAACATATCTTCGCGTGCATCAATATCGTGGCCATCGCCTGTAAAACCTTGTTCATCGCCATAGTAAATAACTGGTATACCGCGCGATAAAAACATAAACGCATGCGCTAATTGGCTGCGCTTTAATTTAAGCTCGTCACCTTCGTGATCAAATGTTTGGTTTATAAATAAGCCAGGTCTGCCCATGTCGTGGTTACCTAAAAAGGTCATAAGTAAATCGGCTTGGCTGTCTTCATCTTTGTATAGTGAGTCTTGTGCAAACAGCTCGCTAATGGCGCTTGGGTTCTCTCCTTTAAAAAACACATCGGCCGCTATTTTTTGAAATGCAAAATCAAGCACCGATGGAATTTTACCTTCTGTAGTAAATACACTTAGGTTTTTAGGATTTGGGTCGTAAACCTCACCAAACACATGAAAATTTGGAATGCCTTGCGCCTTAGCGTAATCAATAATAGCGGGTGTAAATGTTTGCCAAAACTCGAGATTTACATGGCGTACGGTATCGATTCTGAAGCCGTCGGGCTTAAACTCTTTTATTAAATTTTGATAAATATCGACCATGCCGCTCACCACCTGCGGATGCTCTGTTTTTAAATCGTCTAGGCCGTTAAAATCACCATTAAGTGAGCTTTCGCCACTAAAGGTGCTGTCGCCTTGATTATGATAATAATCGACATTATTTAGCCACTGTGGGTACTTAACATTTTTTAAGTGCTCTGGAATAAATGGGTTATATGGCTTAGGGTTATTTAGCGCTTTATATTCACAATGCGTTAAACCCGTTTTAAATTGACCGTCTGGCATGTGGCATTCATCGTAACGAATAATATCAGCAGTGTGGTTAGTAATTATGTCAAAAAATACTTTAATGCCTTTTTTATGAGCCGCATCAATTAGTTTTTTTAAAGAAGCATTACCACCAAAGTGCGGGTCAATTTCGCTAAAATCGACAATCCAATAACCATGGTGCGCAACACCCCCGAATTGAATCGCTTGATTGCGTAATAATGGCGTCATCCAAATGGCTGTAACCCCTAGTGCTTCTAGGTAGTCTAGCTTTTGTTCAATACCTGTTATATCTCCACCATGAAAACCACTGGTGGTTGTTAAATTTAACCCACCAGCCGAAATAGCATGCTCTTTGCTACCATTATCGTTTTGCGGATCGCCATTATAAAAACGATCTGGTAATACAAAATAAAATATATCGTCGCGTACATCGCGCTGTAAATAATTATTAGCACTTGCCGTGTTTGCGTTATCGGCCGGTGGTGGCTGATTACTTTTACAAGCCGTTAATACCACGACTGTGCTTAGTAAAAATGTTGTTAGTGTGTTTTTTATCATTTTAGTGCTCCTTTACTAAACTATGGCAGCTCGCAACCTTTTACACTTTCGTAAAGTGCATACCAATGAGCGGCCGTTAACTGTATTTTGCTTACTTGTGCACACGCTTTAATACGCGCTGTGTTAGTAGTCCCTATAACAGGTTGTATGTTTGAAGGATGCCTATTTAACCATGCCAGTACAATGGCTTCTGCACTTGTGCCGTACTGCGCAGCTAAGCTTTGTACTAATTGGTAGGTGTTTTTGATATGGGTTTCAGCGCTGGTTATATCAGCACCTGAAAACAACCCTTGGCTTAAACTTCCCCACGCCTGCAGCTGTATATTTTTGTGCTGGCAAAACTCTATTAAGCCTGGCGTAAAGTTAATATTTGCGCCTTGCGCGTTACCAGCATATATCCCCTCTTCAACCCAGTCATTTTTTAATAAGCTCATTTCTACTTGATTCAAAATAAGTGGCTCTGAAAGGGCTTGTTGAATGGCTTTTATTTGATGTTGCTGCATATTAGACACCCCTAAAAAACGTACCTTGCCTTGGCTTTTTAGTTTTTTATAAGTGCTAGCAATTTCCTGTGGGCACATGAGTGGGTCAGGTCTGTGCAAAATAAGTACGTCTAAGTAATCGGTTTTTAGCTGCGCTAAACTATTATTTACACTGTGTTCTATCCACTGCCCTGAAAGGTCATAACGCTTAGGGCCATGTTCATCTTCAAAGCGAATACCGCATTTAGATTGAATAATTAACTTATCACGGTCGGTACGCGTTTTTAAAACTTCACCAAATACCTGCTCTGCTTTACCAAAAGTATAAATATCGGCATGGTCAAAGTAGTTAATGTTATTTTCAAGCGCAGCCTCTACCACTGTGTGTGCTTGGTGTATGTCGGCTTTGGTTATTGGGTTGTTATTCCAGCCGCCACCCAGGCCCATACAGCCATAAATAAGTTCGCTAGCATTGGGTATAAATTGAGAAATCGGTTTATTGGTCATGAGTAATCGGTATTAAAAAAAAGTGACTTGTAGTTTACCGATTAAATTATTCAACTAAATACTAAAAATAAAACTCATTATTTGTTATAACAAACAATAAAAACACAGTGCTCATTTAAATGCTTAGAGAACATAAAAAATTTGAACGGTTATTTTTATTTAACGAAGTAGCCAAACACTTAAGCTTTTCAAAGGCAGCTTTAGCGCTTGGGATATCCCGGGGGTATTTGTCTGAGCAAATAAAAGCGCTCGAAAAAGAATACCAAAGAGCCCTACTCATTCGTACAACCCGCAGTGTAAAGCTCACCCAGCAGGGAGAGCATGTGCTTAGCTGTATGGGAAATATTAAAAGTACATTATTAGAGCTAGAACGCACATTAGCCCATGAACACGAGGCTATTGCTGGCAATATTAGAATTACCGCGCCGAGCCAATTTACCAATAGATACCTGCTCACTATTTGCGAACAATTTAATCAAGAGTACCCTGATGTTAAGTTTAATATAGACTGCAGCTACACCCCTCACGACTTGATACAAAGCAATTACGATATTGCATTTAGATCAACCCTTAATCCACCACAAAACATGATTGCCAAAAAGCTATTTAGTTATAAGCAGGTGTGCTGCGCAGCCCCAAGCTATATCGCTAAAAATGGTGAGCCAGGCAGTGTTGAAGATTTATTAAAGCATAGCTGTTTAACCAGCACGCAATTTAGCCTTTGGCACTTTTCCGATAGGGCCATTGAGCTTGAGGGAAAACTAAGTATTAATGATAACCACATGCTTAAAAACCTCGCACTGCAAGGTCAGGGAATTATATACACCCCCGAGTATTTAGTAGATTTAGAAATTAACGCACACACTTTAAAACCGGTATTAACGCAGTTACAGTATCCGCAATCTGATGTGTATTTAATTCACCCTCAGCTAATTAACGAATCTGCACGTATTAGCCGTTTTATTAAATTCACCACCAACTGGTTTAGAAACTAGCTTACCAATTACTTTTATATTGAGATAAATGGTTTACTAAATAATCTACTCAAGCTTTAACAGTTGGGCTTAACAAACGTTGAGACGGATAAAGTAAATTAATAGGTTGTGGGCTTGGCGCGTATTCATTCAATACCTTTACCAGCTGTCCGCTTTTGAGTGCTGAGTTAACGTAAGGTAATTGCGCTATACCCCGGACTGCTGGAGCAAACTCCTTTAAACTTTGTAAGTCTTTAACCTCTATAATCTCCAAGAATTTTAAAGTCGTATTTTACCTTCAGGATTAACTCCAGCACCGCGTGTTAGCTTTAACTGTGTTTAGAGGACAATTAAATTTTTTAAATGTACCCATCTTAATAAAGGTTAGAGTCATAAAGCTATTTGAATTGATAAAAGGGAGGGTTAAACAAGCTCACTAATTTGGTACCAGAAAGGCTAGTTTTTTTACCATTGTGGGAGTAATTCCAGTTTGTTACATGAACGATTAAACCGCTCATGTAGCAATGTTTGCTTATTTTTTAATGCGCCAATTAAACTTAACTTTAGCTAAGCTTTATAAGCGTTTGCATTTTTAATGCTGTTAAAATCGTTAAACCGTACATTATGCTGGCGCATTACGTCGAGTATTTTTTTGCTTAACATTTGGCGTAAATAAAAAGGTTGGTTTGGTACAAAGTGATGAATAGTGTGCGTTTTACCAAAATTGAAGCAAAAAAGGTGAAACGGCATAAATAACCGGCTTGTAATTACGTGTGTTTGCTCAAGCATATTATTTACGCCACCGTAATAGTGCATGCTTGATGTGACAAAATTAAGCGAGCTTGAACGCACTATATTAGGCACAATTAACACAATCATCATAAATTCAAACACATTTAAAACCTCTAACGCTCGTGCCGGAGTGCTTGCTTCAATGGGTACAAAAAAGTTAACTGTGTGAAATATAATTACGCTATACAAAATAATGAAGTATGTAGTTGTTACTGGAAAGCCCGCATTAAATACGCTTAAAAAACTAAATCCTTTAATTTCTTTACTAAAACGTTTGGTATTAATAACTAAACCGAGTAAACCGTCCACAATAACAAGCGCACGCATAAATGGATTTTTAATGCCATTGCCCACTAAGCGCTCTTCGAGATCTTGCTTTGTACCTGATGTTTTATGATGATGTAAATGCATTTTGCGGCGATACCATGGGCTAATGGTGTTTGGCCTCATCAACCACACCGTCAACATCATAAAATTATGGATTAAAGGCTGGTTACTAAAATACTGTTTATGAATGAGATCATGCTCAAGTTCGTGAGAAATCGAAGCCGCCATAGCTGCCAAAATAATACAAGCCCATGCAGGTATAATGGCAAGGTAATACAAAACCCCAACACCAATTAAAGCACTCAACGAGAGCAATAATATAACAAGCCCAATGGTATTTTGATGAGCAAGCAAAGGGTATTTTTGGCGTAGAACTGCCTCTTCTGCTTTTATAGCTTTAACAATTGCTTGAATATTTTGTTTGGCACTTAGCTGAGTCATATGAACGTTCTTAAAACCGTGTTGTAAACATGATACTTAATTATATTGTACGCTAAAACATTAAAGTTGGATTTCATTGTATTTAAGCAAAAAATCAATTTTTAAATGTTAAGCCTAATTTCCTATCTAAAAGGGTTAAATACTTAATATATAAAGTGGTAAGCACTTCAAAAGAGCGTTAATTAAACGTAACAAATGTGGATTTACCTGCATTTACCCTATAATCTATATTATTAATAACATAGCTGTGCGGGAAAGCCTTTAAATTATGAACACTTTTCAATCTATTTATAAAGAAGGCAAATGGCAAACGTCGCTACCTAAAAAATCTGATGCTGCATTAGTATTTGCTTTTGGTGACAGACATGCCATGGCAACATCACACATGTTGTCTCAATTAAAATCATCTTTCCCTGAGGCTGAAATTGTAGGGTGCTCTACCAGCGGAGAAATTCAAGGTAGTGAAATACACGACGAAAGCATAGCGCTGACCGCCGTCCACTTTGAGAAAAGTCATGTTGTTGCCAAGTCAGATAACATTAGTAACTATGCCGACTCAAGCTCTTTGGGCGCTGCACTTGTAAATCAATTAGATCATAATGGCTTACGCTATGTGTTTGTTGTTTCTGATGGGCAGCTTATAAATGGTAGCGAGCTCATTGAGGGTATTACTGGCGCATTACCTAAAAACGTACTTGTGACCGGTGGCTTAGCGGGTGATCAGGCCCGCTTTAAAGAAACCATAGTATGGCACAATGATAACGTTACTAAAGGCTTAGTCGTTGTTGTTGGGTTTTATGGCGAAAAGTTAAATATTAGCCATGGCACCATGGGCGGGTGGAAACCATTTGGCCCTATACGCGAAATTACCAAATCAACTAAAAATACCCTTTACGAAGTAGATCACAGTCCGTCACTGGAGTTGTACAAAACGATGCTGGGTGAATACGCTGACGGGCTGCCAAGTTCTGCTTTATTATTCCCGCTATCTATGCAAGAAGTTGGTGAAGAACAATCCGTAGTCAGAACCATTTTAAGTATTGATGAAGATAAAAAAAGCATGACCTTTGCAGGTAATCTCCCAGAGGGTGCTAAATGCCAACTAATGCGCGCAAACTACGAAAATCTGATTGATGGAGCACAACAGGCAGGTGAAGCAGCCCTACAAATGATGGGCAGCAACCAGCCAAGTCTTGCGCTTTTGGTGAGTTGTGTTGGCCGACGAATGATACTCGACCAATTAATTGAAGAAGAACTTGAAACAATTGCAGACTTACTTCCCGAAAACTGTACTAGAACCGGGTTTTACTCTTACGGCGAGTTATCGCCTCATGTTCCTTTTGGCCCGTGTCATTTACATAATCAAACCATGACACTTACCTTGCTAACTGAAGACTAAGAGGTTTACAAGTTGCACAAACTGCTAGCACGCCAGTTAAAACGTAGTAAGATTAATGAAAGCTTTGTTCAAGAGTATACCGATATTATATCGCGGGTATCTGATGCTTATGAACTGAATGAGCGCGAAATTAATATTTTAGAGCGCTCATTATTTATTACGTCTAACGAATTAAACGAACGTAATGACTTACTTAAAAACCAACTTAATGAGCTTTCTGATACACAGCAACAATTAGAACATTCAATTAGTGTGCTTAACGCAACATTTGACGCTATAGGCGAACAAGTTACTGTGCTAGACCTAAAAGGTAACGTTGTGAGCGCCAATATAATGGCCAGAGAGTTCTTCGAGCGCTTTAATTTAAACGCATATAATTACTTTAGCCAAATAGATAAAGTAATAAAAAAAGGCAACAAAAGCGCCGATATTATCGCGCAATTAAAAGCAGACTCAAAACAGGCATTGAGTGGCGAGTTTGAATCTATCGACGACAAACATTATAGTTACCGCTCACTCCCTCAGCTTAAAAATGGCCAACTTATTGGTCGTGTATTTTGTATTCGTGATATCAGCGTTGAAAAAGAACATGAAGAAATCATTCATTTTCAAGCCTACCATGACGCCCTAACTGGATTAGCAAACCGTCAATTATTTATGGACCGTCTTGAGCATTCACTAACGCTTGCAAGACGCGATGATTCGATGACTGCTGTGCTCTTTTTAGACCTAGACAACTTTAAGCGAGTTAACGACACTGAAGGCCACAAAGGCGGCGACGAACTACTAATCAAAATGGTAGAGCGTATTAACCACCGTTTAAGAGAGCAAGACACACTTGCCCGAATAGGTGGTGATGAGTTTGTAATTCTTGTTGAGCTTGTTAAGTCAAAAAATAATATTGAAAACTTGTGCGAGGCGTTGTTAGAGACAATAAGTAAAGAATTTATTATAAATGGTCGACCTCAATATGTATCATCAAGCATTGGAATTGCGTTATATCCACAAGATGGTATTACGCCCGACTCCTTGCTTAGTAATGCCGACATGGCGATGTATGACGCCAAAAATAATGGCAAAAATGCCTACCGTTTTTATCATAGGAAATTAGAAGCTCATGCCCGTGAACAAATGGATATTGAGCGCGAACTTCGCAAAGCAATAAACAACCAAGAATTAGAAATATACCTACAACCTAAAATAGGTTTAGACTGCAATCAGATTTTGGGAGCTGAAGTGTTGATGCGCTGGTTTACGGCTAGCGGAGAGTCTATACCGCCCGATTTATTTATTCCTATTGCTGAATCAACTGGGCTAATAAAAAAAATAGGTGAGTTTGCTATTAGCTCGGCTATATCGCTATTAGAGCAATGGCAACTAGAGGGCATCGCGCCTTTAAAGCTTGCAGTTAACCTATCAATTATTGAATTTCAGGACGAACATTTTATTGATTACATTATTGAAAGTATTTCAAACTCATCAATTAGTGGCGATCAATTAATTATTGAGTTAACTGAATCTATTTTTATGGAAAATAAAGAGAAGATGAGTAAAACCATGCATAAGCTCAAACACTATGGTGTTGCGTTTGCATTGGATGACTTTGGTAAAGGTTACTCGTCGTTTAGTTATTTACAGTTATTGCCTATCGATTACTTAAAAATCGACAAATCGTTCTTACAAAATGTCATTACTGATGAACAAAGCGCTGCCATTGCCAAGTGTATTATCGATATTGGTCATAACTTAGATTTAGCTATTATTGCAGAGGGAATAGAGGATCAAGAAACGCTTGATTACGTATCAAAGACTCACTGCGAAATGGCGCAAGGATTTTTTATGTACCGTCCTATGCCCTCTGATTCATTTACAAAGCTAATACGAAAAAACAGCCACGCAAAGTGATATGACTATTTAGAATATCATCTTGAGTGCCGCTCGAGCCTATTAGTAAAAGCCCCATTACAGAGTAATTAATTCGTCCATGAAGCTACATCCATCGTTCATCCATGAACTCACTTCGAATAACTGCGAAACTTCGTTTCGGTTTACTCTCACCCAGCGGCCGGACTTTAACTTATACCTGCGCACTTGAGTGCCGCTCGAGTCCGTCATCACAAATTTTAGACATAAAAAAACCTCTGCTAAATCTAGCAGAGGTTATAAAAAGTGGTACCAGCGGCCGGACTTTAACTTATACC
>Ga0207921_100031_pt1 | contig 14298 bp, 12 predicted proteins | sample DeeseametaMP0104_FD_184222 | JGI IMG/M metagenome (GOLD analysis project Ga0207921, IMG submission 184222) | Marine microbial communities from the Deep Atlantic Ocean - MP0104 (SPAdes) | ecosystem: Environmental > Aquatic > Marine > Oceanic | place: North of Cape Verde, Atlantic Ocean | collected...
ACATGGCAACAATTTATCAAGTATCAGAGCTTGCAGGTGTATCGTTAGCTACCGTCTCTCGGGTAATGAACAAAAACACAAAAGTAAGTGATAAAACAACTAAAAAAGTACTCGATGCAATGCAAACATTGGGTTACAAACCTAACTCAATAGCCCAATCTTTAGCATCAAACTGCACTAACAGTGTAGGTATTCTAGTATCTGAATTACATGGTCCTTTCTTCGCCCAGATGATGGCGGGGATTGAGTCTGAGCTTAGAGCTGCCGGTAAACACGTTATTATTACAACCGGCCACAGTGAAGAAGATAAAGAAAAAGAAGGCATCGACTTTTTAATTAGTAGGCGCTGCGACGCCATAATTTTGCATGTTGAAGCAGTGACCGACGAATACCTAATATCGCTCAGTAGAGGCACAACGCCTGTTTATTTAATGAGCCGCTACGTCGAAGAACTCAAAGAGCACTGCATTAGCTTAGATAACAAACTAGGCGGTTATTTAGCAACTAAATCGGTGTTAGAACAAGGCCATACCGAAATTGCTTATATTGCAGGCCCTCAGTTTAAGGCCGATGCTGCAAACCGTTTAGCTGGCCATAAACAAGCCCTCGAAGAAGCCAATATTACGTTTGATCCATCGCTCTATTTTGAAGGTGATTTTAACGAAACCGGGGGAAGTTCAGCGCTTGAGCACCTCATTAATAGTAAGCTAAATTTTACAGCTCTTGTGTGCGCAAACGACGAGATGGCCTCAGGTGCGATGAAGTATGCCCGTGAACACGGTTATCACCTACCCAACGATTTATCGATAGTCGGATTTGATAACGTAATATTTGCAAACTACCTCTACCCAACACTAACAACGATTGATAATCCGGTAGCTAAAATGGGTGAAATGGCCGCAAAACTTGTTCTTAAAGACGTATACCAAACAAAAAATATTAAAATAAATCGTTTTTTTGAACCCACACTAATGCAGCGTGACTCTTCAGCGCCACTAAAATAAAAAAGCGGCTAATGCCGCTTTATTATATTTAACTGCAACGTTTACCGTTACTTTGCAATCCAGGGAGTTACTTTTAATACATTACTAATTTCACCGAACGATTGGCTATCCTCTTCCCAGTTATCGTCAACATCAAAATAACAAATCGATTCCTCGCAGGTTACGTTTTCATCATTAATGCTTATTGGGTTTTTAAAGGTAACCGCCACACCTTTTTGCTCAGGTAATAAAAACCACATTAGCTTACTAACAAAAAAGCCTGACAAATCAGTTAGTAATTCGTCTAGCTCCTCGTTGATGGTATATAGCGCATGTTTTGAGAAAGCTAAATCGTCAAATTCGTTAGCTTCTATTTGTAGCTTTAACTGACAATCATGTTCAGGGTTTTGTGGCTCTATAACAATAACAGCTTTATCTGAATCAAGTTGCTTATCAAAAGGCAACAACAGCTGTGCGCTATCTGTGAAGTTAAGCGGATACTCGTTATTCTCTGTTAAAATGGTTCCGTTTTTTATTGAACATGCCTCGTTAGTTGCAATATCGCTTATATAAAAGTTGACACGGGCATATTGAAAATCCCCTTTATTAACTACTTTTAAACGGTCATAAAAACCATCGTACGACATTACAAACTCTCTGGCATTGGCGCTAAATGCACTAAAGCCCAACAAAAAAAGTAAACTCGCGTAAAAACAACCTGTCATGTATTTATTCATCAAAGTAAGCTCTGTTTTGTCTGATCATCGTATTTAATTCTTCTATATATGCCTCACCTCGCTCAGAGTAAGACATCAAACCATGGGTTAACTTGGTTGCTAATACTGGTTTTTTTTCACGGCGCAGGTTTTCACGTATGCCTCGTAACTCTTTGTAAGCGCCGTGGGTATTTATATTTCTGAAATAAGAGCTTACTGCAGCACGCACCGATTGAAATGCAGCGACTTCGTGTGCTGCGCCAGTGTTACGACGCTTTGGCACCATGCCGCAACCTTTTGAGTAACACCACTGACCAAAAAAATTCAGACCAATTCGCGCAAACCGAGAGGTCCCCCAAGCTGACTCATTTGCAGCTTGCATTAATGCCATTTCTTTAGGAATAATATCAACACGGCGCAAAGCCTGAGTTAGCACAAGTGTGTTAACCGTTTCAGGTAAGCCATATTGTTTAAGGATTTTTACAATATCTTTGTTTTGTTTTTCTTCAAGCGATAGATTGTTTTCAAGCATCATGCGGGCTATTTCTAACTTGGCACGTTGTTGTAATATTTTTTTATTTTCAGCCTCAACATGGGGACGAATAAAATCAAAAAATGCGCGTTTTTTCTCTTTTACATCCGTAAATTCAGAAAATTTAGGCAACGTTACACTATGTAGCGGCTTTTCTTTTTTCTTCACTTTTTTAGGTTGTTCACTGGTGGTTTGATCTGCGCTATCGGTTTCATCACTTTGTACAAACGGGTACGTAAGTGCCCATATAAAAAGGATGGATAACAAAAACTGAAAGATAATCTTAAGCATGTATCGTCTCATTCAAACAACTATTTATGCATGGTACCTACACACGCATACGAACCCTTATTATACCTAAGCAACTATATAAACGCGAATTACAAAAATATGTTCATTCGCAATTTATAAGTGCATGGGTATACTAAACACTAAACAGGTTTAATGGTGGTTTAGCAGTATGGACAAAGTTTGGCAAAGTAGAATAATAGAGCAATATAAACACAGACCTAACGACAACCGATCTCCCTGGCAGGTTGACCGCTCAAGAATTATTCATGCAGCTGCATTTAGACGCTTACAAGCTAAAACACAAATTATGGGGATTGGCCTAAACGACTTTTATCGTACCCGTCTTACTCATTCGTTAGAGGTGTCACAAATTGGCACTGGTATTTTAAGGCACTTAAAGTCACAACATAGTGATTTTAGCCATTTTCCATCAACCGGTTTACTCGAAACACTCTGTTTGGCTCACGATATTGGCCACCCACCATTTGGCCACGGAGGTGAAATTGCTCTTAACTATATGATGCGAGACCATGGCGGCTTTGAAGGAAATGCTCAAACTTTACGAATAGTTGCAAAACTAGAGCCCTACAGTAATGGTTATGGTATGAACCTTACACGCCGTACATTACTCGGGTTTATTAAATACCCAGCATTTATAAACGAGTTGTGGCACACCATACCCGATACGCGTAACTCACGTGCTTTTATCAAAGCCGATGATTGGCGCCCTGCAAAAGGGTTATACCAAGACGACGCACACATATTTGACTGGATTGTTGAACCATTAAGCCAAAACGACAGAACGTTATTAAATACCCACGCAACAATAGATAAACACCGCGCTAAAACACTTTATAAATCCCTCGACAGCGCCATAATGGAACATGCCGACGATATAGCATACGCCGTGCACGATTTAGAAGACGCCATTGCAACCCGTGTTTTGACATTAGATGACTGGCAAACGCACGCACTTCCTCACTTGCAAGCGCTAAATTTTGAGTGGCTTAATACCTTGCTTGAAACGTTAACATCTCGACTATTTTCAAAAAATGATTTTGAACGAAAAGACGCCATAGGTGAGCTGGTAAACACCTTCATTATTCACATTCATCTAGACATACAAAACGAAGCATTTGAATGCCCTATTTTAAAATACACTGCTAAGTTGCACCCGGAGTATGAAAACGTACTACACATACTCAAGCACTTTGTATTTCAACGCTTAATTCGCGACCCTGAAATGCAACAGATTGAGTTTAAAGGGCAAAACCTACTGATTGAATTATTTACAGCGTTTGCAAGCGATCCGCTTCGTTTGTTACCCGAAACAACGCAAGCGCAATATATTGAGGCTCAAAAACATAACCAAGGCATGCGCATTATTTGTGACTACTTAAGTGGTATGAGTGATGAATACGCATATAAAACTTATCAGCGGTTATTTTTGCCTGCGCAGTAGTCAACAAACAGGTTTTTGGCTCCAAAATAAAGTTAATAAAAAAGCCGAGTAAATTTACTCGGCTTTTGTATTTTAAAATAAGGTAACGTTAACGCGTTTTATAGCTCTTTAACACCCATGTTATATAGCGTAAAACCAAACATATCTGCGTATAAATCTATAACCTTGCTGGTTGGTGTGCCCGCACCATGACCCGCATTTGTTTCAATACGAATAAGTGTAGGGTTATTTCCAGCCTGCTTAGCTTGTAATTCAGCAGCAAATTTAAATGAATGAGATGGCACCACACGATCATCGTGATCACCGGTTGTTACCATAGTGGCAGGATATTCAACGCCCGCTTTAACGTTATGCAATGGCGAGTAAGCTTTTATATATTCAAACATTTCTTTACTTTGCTCACTAGTACCGTAGTCGTATGCCCAACCAGCGCCCGCTGTAAATGTATGGTAACGCAGCATATCAAGTACGCCTACCGCTGGTAATGCAACTTGAAATAAGTCAGGTCGCTGCGTCATCACCGCACCTACTAATAAACCACCATTTGAACCACCGCGCAGTGCTAAACGCTTTTTAGAGGTGTACTTTTTATCTTTTAAGTACTCTGCCGCGGCAATAAAGTCGTCAAACACGTTTTGTTTTTGCATTTTTGTACCAGCGTTATGCCAGTCTTTACCGTATTCACCACCACCACGAATATTAGCAACGGCATACACCCCACCTTGCTCAAGCCAAAGCGCATTAATAGGGCTAAAGCTTGGTGTTAAACTTGCGTTAAAACCACCGTAACCGTATAAGATGGTTGGGTTTGAACCGTCTAATTTTATACCCGTTTTATAAGTGATGATCATCGGCACTTTTGTACCGTCTTTTGAGGTATAAAAAACTTGCTCAGAGGTGTAATCATTACTGTTGAAATCGATTGCCGATTCACGATAAACCTTTGACTCGCCTGAGCTTACATCAAACGAAAAAGTAGTCCCTGGAGTTTTATAGTTAGTAAACGAGTAATAAAGCGTTGATTGATCTTTTTTACCACGAAAACCACGTGCACTCCCTACGCCTGGTAAATTAATTTCACGTATTAACTCACCTTGCTTATTATATTGTTTAACATGCGAAATGGCATCAACCATGTAATTAGCAAAAAAAGTATCTCCGCCTTTACTTAGGCTAAGAACGTTATCGGTTTCTGATATAAAGTCGACCCAATTTTCAGGCGCTGGGTTATTTGCATTTACCGTGACCACTTTTTTATTGGGTGCGTTTAAATTTGTAACTAAGTAAAGCTTTTCGCCGTCGTTATCAATTACAGAAGTATCTGAATCTGAGTTACCAACAACAGTAACAAAATCACTATTTTCTTTACTTAAGTCTTTTATAAAAAGTTTGTTTCCAGACGTTGAAACACTGGCAGAAATTAGCAAGTACTTGCCATCATCTGTTACATCGGCGCCAACGTAACGATGCTTTTGCGCCTCGCTGTCGCCAAATACAACACGATCGTCATCCTGCGATGTACCCAAAGCATGATAATACACTTTATGTTGATCTGTTTTAGCCGACAGCTCACTACCTTTTGGCTTGTCGTAGCTAGAGTAGTAAAATCCTTCATTACCTAGCCAATCAATACCACTAAATTTCACATCAACTAAAGCTTGCTCTACTTGCTCTTTAGTCGTTGTATTAATAACGATAATTTTACGCCAATCACTGCCACCTTCAGAAACTTGATACGCTAATAAACTACCATCTTTAGAAAACGATAAACCCGACATAGACGTTGTACCGTCGTCGCTAAATTTATTAGGATCTAAAAATACCTCTGGCGCTTCACCACCTTTGCTGCGGTATAAAACATATTGATTTTGCAAGCCATCGTTTTTGTAAAAGTAGGTGTAGCCGCCCTCTTCAAATGGCGCACCTATTTTTTCGTAATTCATCAGCTTTTCAAGGCGCTCTTTGAGCTTGTTTCTGTAAGGGATTTGTTCTAAGTATGAAAAAGTAGCCGTATTTTGCGCTTTTACCCAATCAGCAGTCTCTGCACTCATATCGTCTTCTAACCAACGATAAGGATCGGCCACGTTTTCTCCAAAATAGGTATCAACTACATCCCCTGTTTTGGTTTCGGGATACACGACTGAGTTAACTTGATTCATAGATGATTTTACTTCTTTTTGATCTGATGTATTGGTTGGCTCTGAACAGCCACTGAGTGCCAATAATACAGCACAGGCAAGAGTACGTTTAAGTAACATAATGTGTGTTCTTTTTATTTATTAAGTAGTAGTAATAACTTATGAGTTTTTTAAGCTTATGTCTATTAAGATGCGTTAAGTGCCATTTATCGCTGTAAACAAGTGTAAACTTACGCTTTAATAGTAAAAACATACAATAAAAATAAAGCGTGATTTATGAAAAAAAAAGAGCCCAGTTTCAACAGTTTTAAAGCTTTTTACCCTTATTATTTAAAGGAGCATCGCAACGTAACCTGCAGGCGTTTGCATTTTATAGGTAGCTTATTAGTACTTATGGTTATTATTACCGCATTATTAAGTCAAAAATTTGCGCTATTGTGGCTGCTACCCATTATTGGCTATGGCTTTGCGTGGGTTGGGCATTTCTTTTTTGAAAAAAACCGACCAGCTACATTTAAACACCCATTTTATAGTTTGTGGGGAGACTGGGTTATGTTTAAAGATATATTAACCGGAAAAATAAAATTTTAATAAATTAATAAAGTTACTCGCACCAAAAAGCCACCTTAATTAGGTGGCTTTTTGGTGCGAGTAACGTGGGTATTTAACGCTATACCACTTTAGTTAACCATCCATGTTTATCTTCGCTTTTACCCCATTGAATGTCGTTCAATGCTTGTCGCAGACGTGCAGTAGTTGGCCCAGGCTCTCCTGTGCCTACTTTATATTCTTTATCGTTATGAATAAACGTTCCCACTGGCGTTAATACCGCAGCAGTACCTGAAAGCGCAGCCTCTGTGCCTGGTTTTTCAGCACGCTCTAAAAGTTCAGTCACTGTAAAATTACGTTCGCTCACAGTCATGCCTAAATCTTTAGCAATCGTTAAAATACTATTACGCGTCACGCCGTGTAAAAAGGTGGAGTCGAGCGCTTTGGTTATAATTTCGTTGCCATCAATCAAAATAAAGTTTGCAGCGCCCGTTTCTTGTACATCACCACCTGGGCAAAATAATATTTGATCTGCTTGATACTGTTTACGTGCAGCGCTAATTGGGCCAAGCGCACTGGCGTAGTTACCGCCGCTTTTAACCATGCCCATATGAGGTGCACAGCGCATACCATCTTCTTCAAGTAACACACGTAATGCCGTAGCACCACCAGCAAAATAATCACCTACTGGCGAAAGTAAAGTGTACAACAATGAGCTCATTGAAGGAGCTGCCGCTTTACCAATTGCCGCTTCTGTGCCTATATGTGTTGGGCGAATATACATAGAGCCAGGCGGTAATGGGGTTTCATCGGCATATTGGCGAACAATATCAATAATCATCGTTTTAAGCATATCGCCATCAAAACTTGGCAAGCTTAAAAGTGCAGAGCTTTGCTGCATACGTGCTATGTTTGCATCCATTCTAAAAATATAAACAGACCCATCTTCATGACGAAATGCTTTTAAGCCCTCAAAACAGGTGCTTGAATAATGAAGAACGTGTGCACCAGCATGAAACTCAAGCTTATCGCATGGAACAACTGAGGTTTCGCTCCATTGATTATCTGAAAAACGAGCTTGAATCATCTGTGGCATAAACACAGTACCAAATGCGGCCATTTTTTATCTCTCTTGTGTGGTCTATTTTTCTCCATTGTATGACAATCACGCATCAATTAACCATAGCTAAAGTAACGGATTTTTAATTAACAATAAGAAAAAACCACACGTACTGTATGTTTATTAAACACAACAGCAAAATACCGGCATATGCGCTTACACATGCCGGTTTATGTTTTAGCTTTTAAGGCGCTTAATGCACTCTATCACTATTTAAATGAGTATCTAATAATTCGCTTTAACACCGAGCCGTATTGTTTAAAAAATCCACCAGTGTGATAATCAATCCCGTGCTTTTGCATAACGGCCTGTACCTGAGGTGCCACCTCTTGATATCGCGACGACGGCATATCAGGAAATAAGTGGTGCTCAATCTGGCAACTCAAATGGCCCGTTAAAATATGAAACCAGTTTGCCCCTTTAATATTAGACGAGCCCAATACTTGACGATAATACCACTGGCCTTGGGTTTCGTTTACGCAGTCTTGTTCTTTAAACGTTTCGGTGTCTTCAGTAAAGTGGCCACAAAATATAATTGTCGACGTCCATAAGTTACGAAGCAAATTTGCTAATAAATTACCCGCTATCACCCACAAAAATAAAGGCCCTGCTAATAACGGAAATATCACATAATCTTTAATTAACTGCCTAGCGCCTTTGCTAAAAAAGCGCTGTTTTAATGTGGTATGCGACACTTGCCCTTCACGGTTTTCTTTCTTTTTACCTATAAAAACACGCTCTGCTGCTAGCTCATGGTACGACACACCCCACTGAAACAAGACACTTAAATTTATGTAAGTAAAAAACTGCCACACATTTTTAAAACGCCACTTAAAATCATCACTCAAACGTAACAACCCGTAGCCAAAATCACGGTCTTTACCAATAATGTTAGTGTAAGTGTGGTGCTCAAAATTGTGAACTCGATGCCAGCTTTGGCCATCGCAGGCTATGTCCCATTCGTATTGCTGAGAGTTAAGCTGTTTGTCGTTCATCCAATCGTATTGACCATGCATAACATTGTGGCCAATTTCCATATTATCGAGAATTTTAGCCAAAGCCAGTAACAAAACACCGGCAACCCAAAGTAAAGGCTGAATAAATCCAAGCATTAATAGTATTCGCCCACTCCACTCACATAGTCTTTGCTTTCGAACGACAGAGCGAATGTAGTCAGCATCTTTTTGCCCTACTTTGGCAAGCGTATTCATTTTTATAGTATCTAAATCGCTTGCAAGCTGATCAAAGTTTATGTTTTTCATAATTGTAACTCCAAATCACTTACAGGTTGGCTTATACAAAGTTGGATTAATTCCTCACCGTTGTCTGACATTTCACCTGTTTTTAAATTACGTACTATTCCCGACTTTTTAATACATTGGCACTGATGGCAAATACCAATTCCGCAGCCACGCTTTACCGGTAATTTTTTAACTTCAAACTGGCTAAGTAGTACATCATTTCCTTCAACTATATGGGCTTGGCTGTTCACCTTTACAGTAAACTGATCTTCATTGTTTACTTTGGGTAACGCTAAACCAAATGCTTCTTGGTAATAATTAAGATCATGTCTTTTAGCAAACTCTTGCACTGTTTGCATAAATCCTAGTGGCCCACAGCAATATATATCTGGATTCTCCCACTGTTTAATATTGCTAGTAATGTCGCTCGACTGCTCACGAGTTAATAATAAAAATGAAAAATGACTAAATTGTGTGGCTAATTCACGCAACTCATCAACACATTGATGTTCGCCCGATTTTGCGTAATACACCAAATTTACTGCTTTGGTTGTTTGCGCTAAGTAATCGTCAAGCATTGCTAGCATCGGCGTTATACCAGATCCACCAGCTATTAATGTGGCAGGAGTATGTGTATTTTTAAATACAAACTCACCCGATGCAGCCGATATATTGCACCATGTTCCCGCTTTTGCTTTGTTCTTTAATAAACCGGTAAATCGTCCTTGTTCGCTTGTTTTAATTAACAAACGTATAAACCCCGTTTCGTTGAAATATTTAACGCTTGAAGCAACTGTAAAAACGCGCGTTAATAATCGTCCATTCATTTCAATGGTCAAACTAACATGCTGCCCTGCGGTATGCGCGGGCCATTGTTTGCTTGGTTTTAGCTGCAAACTCAAAAATTCACCATTCAATGAGTCTGAATTCATCAGTTGTGCTCTAAATTGCCCTGCACGCCAAGCAGGTTTAAACACTTGCATTATTGGCTCTATGTAACCTGCAAACGTTTGATGGTGTAAAAACCACGTTGAAAATTGGTTTAATGCCTGCGTAAACATTGTAATAAAATCTCTATATTGGTTTATTGCTCAATGGTTTGCACGAACTGAGGGTTAGCACAAATCAGAACCTTAATTATTTGAGCATACAAGTGTAAGCTCAAACTTCAGCGCACAAGTGTACGCTGAAAATTCAAGTTTTCAACCCTAATAGAGTGTTTATTCCATTATTTTTGTTAAAAACTACGAACAAAAAACAAACTAAACTCAATTTATAAACGTATTTCAAAACTAAATAAAATATAAAAAATATACTTTACTGAGTGAGCTTATTATTTCTAATACTGTGTGAGTGATATATGTAACTAGCTAAAATTAAAGCATTTTCACTTATCGCAACGCTTAGCTAATTTTTACAGCTCGTGCTAACGTAAACCTAGTTTGATTAATTTTGGAAAATAACATGCTCAATATAAAATCAAAAAAATATACACATTCTTTTAAAGGTGCCGTGCTAACGGTCGTTTTATTGACGCTGCCTACAATGTCAGTAAATGCAGTTGATTTTAAAAAGCTGCCGAGTTTGCCGCTTAATGTAAAAGCAGTAGACGTTGCAGAAGGTGTAAGTATTCCTTGGGCCATCGAAGCACTACCAAACGGTGATTTATTAATTACGGAGCGAAGTGGAAAACTATTTTTATTACGTAAAAACACCTCAACGCTTATTCAAGTAAAAGGATTGCCCGATATAGATGCTAACGGCCAAGGCGGTTTACTTGATTTAGCACTGCATACCGATGATAAAAATAGTCAATGGCTATACCTTACTTACTCAAGCGCTGAAGGCAAAGGCAGTGGTAGTAACACTGCATTAATGCGCGCAAAATTAAGCGATGATCATACTCAGCTATTAGAGCCACACGTTTTATACAAAGGTGAGCATAACAGTACAAAAGGTCAGCACTACGGCAGTCGTATTGTGTTTGATAAACAAGGTTATGTTTATTTTTCGATCGGGGATCGTGGTTCGCGCGACCTAAACCCGCAAGATCTTAGTCGTGATGGGGGCAAAATTTATCGTCTTCATTTAGATGGTCGTATTCCAACAGATAATCCCTTTGTAAAACAAACAGACGCTAAACACGCTGTTTGGTCTTACGGACATCGAAACCCGCAAGGCATGTGGTTTGATGCAAAAGATAATCTACTTTGGGCTCACGAACATGGCCCTCGAGGCGGTGACGAGCTTAATTTAATAAAAGCAGGATTAAACTACGGATGGCCGGTAGTTAGCTATGGCGTAAATTACAGCGGCACGTCATTTACAGACCTGCAAACAAAAGAAGGCATGCAATCGCCAACATCACAATGGACACCATCTATTGCACCATCAGACATGCTATTCGTCACCAGCGACAAATACCCTAAATTAAAAGGTAAAGTGCTGTTATCGTCTATGAAGTTTTCGTTTTTAAGCGCACTTACGCTTGAAAAAAACACGTTAATAAGCCAAGAGAAAATATTAGAAGGCATTGGCCGCGTAAGAAGTTTAGCCCAAGGTGCTGATGGTTATATTTATTTAGGCCTAGATGGCCAAGGTATAAAACGCCTAGAGCCTGAGCTATAAAACCGTTTAGTAACCGCAGCATAGCAAATAATTCGTTTACCTTGTTTTAATTTAACAAGGTAAATGCCTTTCTGCTAAAAGAACTTTTTATCGCTTTGTAGCGTATGGTAGTCCAATCACTTTTATAAAATTAAGCGAGTCCCATGTTTTCGATATTCAAATCAGACCCTACAAAAAAGTTACGTAAAGAGTACGACGCCAAATTAGAGCAAGGCATGCAAGCTCAGCGTAAAGGCGACATTAAAAGCTACGCCATGCTAAGCGAAGAAGCCGAAAAAATTTGGAGTGAAATAGAAGCGCTTGAAGCAAAAAAATCCAAATAAATTCGTATTAAACGTGTTTGCCCGTTTCAAAAGCAGGTAGGCGCGTTTAGCAATTATTCATCACCTCCTTTTTACAGCTACCTCCCGCAAAAAACCTACCTTTATAATAGCCTTACACAAATAATTGTATTTAAAGTAGTTACTTATATTACCGTTGCCATTTTTTAGAGGTGGTAAAATGGTTTAAAAAAGCCTTTAGTTTTCATTTTAAATTTTTAATGACTGCATTTACTAAAGCGATGGCGTTTTTCCTCCTAAGTCAGAAAGTGAGGACACTTTCCCCTTTTCTGCCTGTTGTTAATTAACAGCCCGACTTAAAGTTTAATACTCGCAATGTGTTACAGGATTTGTTATTAATATTAAAAATAAATAAGAGGACATACATTGCTCATTAAAAGAGGAAAGTGTCCTCTGATAAAGTTGTTAGAAGCCCTCTGGGGCTAGAGCAATACCAAACTAAGGATTCAAATTGAATATAGTTAAAATTCAGGAACAACTTGATTCTAATAGAAGGTCAGTCGCATTCGATAGCTATGACATTACTTTAAAGCAATTATATGACATGGTACTTGAAGAGATGATCGATATTGCCCCCGAGTATCAGCGTCACTTTGTGTGGGATGCAAAAAGACAATCGGCATTAATTGAGTCATTGTTTCTTGGGATACCCATACCAAGTTTATTTATGGCTTCTAACAAAGATGCTTCTTGGGAAGTTATTGATGGGCTTCAAAGGCTTACTACGATATTGAACTTTATTGGAAATGATGAAGAGCTTAAAGATATCTCGATAAAGCATGAAAAGCTGGAATTGACTGGACTTGAAAAGCTGGAGTCTATGAATGGACTTCATTTCAATGACTTGCCAAAATCCATGCAGTTTATGCTACAAACTCGGCCATTAAGAATAACAGTATTAAACGATCGCAGTGATTTCAATGTGAGATATGATCTCTTTGAAAGATTAAATACTGGCGGTGTTACCCTACATGAACAAGAAATTAGGAATTGTGTTTATATAGGTCCGTTTAATGATTTCTTAAAAGAGCTTTCCGAAAATGAAGACTTTAGAGCTGTGGTTAAAATGACAGCAAACTCAGAACGTAGTGGAAGTTACGAAGAGCTAGTCCTGAGGTTTTTTGCTTACCATGAAAATGCAGAACAGTTTGTTCATAGTGTTAAAGGTTTCTTAAACGACTATATGGAGCAAAAAACTGAAAAATTCAAAGATAAAGACAGAAAAGAATTAAAGAAATTATTTTTAGACACATTTGAGGCATTAAAAGATAATTTACCTGATGGTATCGTTCGCGGAGCAAGAAAAAATATCACGCCTGTAGTCCTCTATGAAGCGATATCAGTTGGATGTGCCAAAGCTATTACAAGTAATCGACAAGTTGACCTAACAAAGCTGGAAGATTTACTAAATGATCAGGAAGTTAAGAAAGCGACGACTGGGGCAACAAATAGTAAAAAAATGGTTTTAAAACGCATAAATATTGTCAAGGACACTCTTCTCAATGACATTTGATATTGTGCGAGCAAATTCACGAGAAAGATTTAGTGAAGTACAGATTAACCTTAACTACATAGAGTCTATTGAACCAGCAGGAGAAGCTACACCCGAAGTTAAGGTATTAAGAGGTTTGTACTATGTACACTTATACTCTGCGCTAGAAAAGGCTTTAAACGAAACTGTTGAGCAGGCAATACTCTTAATAAAGAGTAAAAATATTAAAAACCTGCATTTCGCGACTCCATTTAATGTAATTTCATTAAATTCAAAAATGCAAAGTTTTAAACAATGTGGCTACAAAGATTATTTTGATAAATCTTCAGAGGTATTTGAAAGTATAAATTCTGAAGAGGTCTTTGATATAAGTAATACCATTTTCTCTCAGAACCTACAAAATGTATGGTTTAAAACAATCCAAAATACAATAAGAAGTTTTGGTGCTGCTCCTATTCAAGTTGAGCCTAGAGTCAAGTTAACTATTGATGAGGTGGTCGATAAACGGAATGCAGTTGCTCACGGTAGAGAAACTCCAACGGTTATTGGTGAGCGCCACCGTGTTAATGTTCTGAGAACTAAAACTCAAGAAATACAGTTAGTAATAGAGCAAGTGATCTCTACATTTGAAGATTACATTGCTAACTATGAGTTTCTTAAAGCTACATATGTTCAAGAGTATAGCGCGGGATAAAGGGCTTCTAACACATATGAGCCTTAACTCTGTCAATAGGCATTAGTTTTCTTTTTGACCGTTTTTATAAATTGACGGTCAATTCTAAATCAATAAACAAATTCGTTTACT
>Ga0207921_100039_pt1 | contig 13480 bp, 10 predicted proteins | sample DeeseametaMP0104_FD_184222 | JGI IMG/M metagenome (GOLD analysis project Ga0207921, IMG submission 184222) | Marine microbial communities from the Deep Atlantic Ocean - MP0104 (SPAdes) | ecosystem: Environmental > Aquatic > Marine > Oceanic | place: North of Cape Verde, Atlantic Ocean | collected...
ACCTTCTGAACCAATTTCTGAACACAATAATATTTGTGCGTTGTCGTATTCGTCTGCAAAAAAGGCGGCAGCGCGGTCACGCTCTATAATCGACATACCTTCGTGGAATACCGAGGCTTTAATCGCTTCACGTTCACGCAGTATTTGTTCAAGGCTAATAGCCGTTTCGGCTTTGGCACAAATAAGAAGTACTTTTTCGTGTTTAAGTGTTTTAAGTGTTTCGATTAACCAATCTACGCGAGGGTCAAAGGCGCCCCAGCTTGCGCTTTCACCTTCAAACTCTTGGAATATTTTTTCAGGAAAAAGAGCACGATGCGCGCTCAGCTCAGCGTTTTGAATACCACTCATGTTACCTAATACCGACATGGCCGTTTTGTATTGCTTTGGTAATGCCATTGGATAGGCATGCAATTTACGACTTGGGTAGCCATCAATGCCACTGCGGCTATTTCTGAACAATATACGCCCTGTACCGTGTCTGTCGAGTAGCATGTTAAGTATTTCTTTACGCGCTGGTAAATCACCTTGCTGCGCTTTTTCAAGAATGACGGTAATGTCGGTTTCTTTTAATAGCTCAATTAGCGTTGTTTTTGCATTGTCGTCAAGAGCTTGCTCTTGTAATAACTGGTTTGCCGCTTGCGCTACATCTTTGTAATTGGCTTCTTCTTCTTTGAATACGTCGTAGTCGTAAAAACGGTCTGGGTCGAGCAATTGTAAGCGAGCAAAGTGACTGCTATGGCCTAGTTGATCAGGCGTTGCTGTAAGTAAGATAAGGCCCGGAATATCTTGGCTTAGCTCAGCCATGCGTTGATATTCAGTACTTGGTTTACCGTTATTAATGCTTAAGTGGTGCGCTTCATCAACAACTAATAGATCCCAATCAGCCAATGTTGCTTGTTCAAACCAGCGCTTTTTCTTGGTTAAAAACTCAAGGCTAGTAAGGACTAGCTGCTCTGTATCAAATACATTTGGCGAGTCGGCAAAGGCTTCGTCGCAACGCTCTTCATCAAAAATAGAAAAACGTAAGTTAAAGCGGCGTAGCATTTCGACTAACCACTGGTGCTGAAGGTTTTCAGGTACAACAATAAGTACACGGCTGGCGCGACCACTAATAATTTGCTGATGCAGTATCATGCCTGCTTCAATGGTTTTACCTAAGCCTACTTCGTCAGATAATAATACGCGTGGTGCAAAACGTTTACCCACTTCTTGGGCAATGTAAAGCTGATGCGGAATAAGGTTAGCGCGTTGACCAATCAATCCTTTTATAGGTGATTGTTCGCGTTCAAATTTATGTTGCCATGTTTGGTAACGAAGCGTGTAACGATCAAAACGGTCTACTTGGCCGGCAAATAAACGGTCTTGTGGCTTATTAAATTTTATAAAATGATCTAAAAAGGTTTCTTTTAACTTTGCTTCTTCGCCGTTATCAACACGGGTGCCCACATAGCAAAGTAACTCACCTTGTACTTCAATAGATTCGACTTCTAATTCCCATTCTTCAACGCTTTTGATCACATCGCCTGGATTAAATGCCACACGGGTAACGGGTGCTTCTGCTGTAGAGTAAACACGGTTTTCACCACTGGCTGGAAATAATATGCTGACCTGGCGGCCTTCAATGGCAACAACGGTGCCTAATCCTAAATCTGACTCTGTATCACTGATCCAACGCTGACCTAAGGAAAAATTCATGTATGTCTCGTCTATGATGAAAAGGGCGGCTATGTTACCTGTAAGCTAACACCACTGCAAGGCGCTATTTAGCTCACTTTTAATTAATTTTATAAGTGTTAATTATAAAGAATAAAACCGCCATTTTTTAACCTATTAAAAAGGTAAATAAAAACTAAATTCAGGTTGTAATAAAACGGACTTTTATGACAAATAGACTAAACTTTCAATATGCCTTGGCAATTAAGTATTGCAGGTTTTGATTTTTGCCCGTTTTACTTAGTTATTTTGGTATAGCATAAAAATCATAAAACGTAAGGAAAGTGCTATGGAAAAAGCTTCGAACCTTGAAAGTAAAATGTATGTGCTAGACACCAACGTACTCCTCCATGAACCCCTCGCTTATTTGTCTTTTCAAGAACATAACGTGGTTATTCCGATGACCGTACTTGAAGAGCTTGATCATATTAAAGATAGAAAACACGATGTAAGCCGCGATGCCCGCGTTGCAATTCGTGGTTTAGATGAGGTACTCAAAAACGCAACCCCTGAACAAATGCTACAAGGTGTAGCCTTACCCAGTAATAAAAAAGCAAAGTCGAGCTCTGCCGGTACGCTCATTATTGTTAACGATCATTTATTCGCAGATTCAATTTCGGGTTTGCCAGGCAATGAAAACGACCATCGAATTATTAACTGTGCTGTATATTTACAAAAGCAGCATAGCGATTCAAAAGTGATATTGGTTACCAAAGATATAAACATGCGCTTAAAAGCTAAAGGTGCAGGGCTTAAATATGTAGAGGATTACCGAACAGATCAGCTTATTGATGATATTAATTTGCTCACTAGCGGTTATAAAAAAGTAGAGGGTGATTTTTGGGAACATGTAGGGCAATGCAATACAGAGCAGCACGGGCGAGATACGTTTCATCATGTGCCTAAAAATTTAATACCCGATGTATTTTGTAATGAGTATTTACTTGACGAGAGTAATCACTTTGCAGCTAGGGTAAAATCGTTTGATGATAAGCACATTACTATAAAAGATATTAGTGTTGAGCGGTTAATGCATCATCATGCATGGGGCGTTAAGCCCAAAAATATTTATCAGGGTATGGCGCTTGATGCATTACTTGATACTAGCATTGAACTGGTGATTTTAACGGGTCCCGCTGGATGTGGGAAAACAGGTATTACTGCAAGCTTTTTTTCAATATTTGTGCAGACCTCTTCGAAAGCCAAGAGATTACTTAATAATTTAAGTTATAGGTTTAAGCTAAATCAAACTTCAGCTTGTCTTTCATTAGGTATCGCTTAATTAAAGTAGTCGCTATACAAAAAATAAATCAAGGATTTAACCTGCAAGAAAGCACTAATAAAAATAATAAGCAAAGGTAAATCTTAAATGCTAGTTAATCAAAATTGTTCTCAAAGGAGAACTAATATGAAGAATTCAAATGAAAATAGAAGTCCACGTGTATTAGATACATCTGCATTAGTACATGATCCAAAATCTCTTCTTAGCTACAAAGATGATATTTACATCTGTCTAACGGTTCTTGAAGAGCTTGATAACCTAAAGGAAAGAACCAATAAATCTGTAAGTGCAGATGCACGAATGTGTATAAGAATGTTGGAAGACATCATAAATGGACATACAGCTGAGGAAATGGAAGTAGGTATTCCTTTACCATCTACCGAAACAGCCCAGAGAGGAAAGCTTTTCATCGGGATTGACACTCAGCTGGATATGGCTAAAGAGTTAAAGCACGGGATAGGAAGTGACGCTGATAACAGAATAATTAATTATGCTTTATATCTTCAAAAACAACTCGATAAAGACGTAACAATTGTTAGCCGTGATATTAATATGCGATTGAAAGCTCGAACAGTTGGGGTTAGGGCTGAGGACGTTGCCGTAGATAATCAAATATCAGATATTGATCTTTTATACACAGGGGTACAAGCCTTTGAAGGAGATCTTTTTGATCGAATTAAATCAGATAAAGACTTCAAGGTTTCAGGAGAAGTTTATACTTTCCCAATAAGTCTATTTAATGATGAAGTCCAGCCAAACATGTATTGGTACGATGAAGCTGAACACATTGGGCGAATTTCAGAAGTTACAGATAATGAGGTATACACAAAGTTATTGCCGCGTAAGCATGAAAAAGTATGGGGCATTTTGCCTAAAAACCAGCGCCAAGCGGTAGCTTTAAGTCAATTAACAGACCCTTATTATGACTTAAATATCATCCTTGGCCCAGCTGGCTCCGGAAAAACTTTTTTAGCAGTTGCGGCGGGGCTACATCAAGTATTGGAGTTGAAAAAGTACAAAAAAATAGTCGTTGTGCGCTCAAGAGACTTCATGGACGACGATCCGGGATTCTTACCGGGGGATTTAACAGAAAAATCGATGCCTCTACTTGCAGGCATTACAGACGCACTTATTTCGATGCACTCTAGTGATAATCATGAAGGAAATATTCACGCTACAGTTGAACATGTGATCGAAAGAGCTAATATAGAATTTACCAGTATGGCTTACTTTAGAGGCCGTTCAATAGACGATGCTGTGTTAATTATTGATGAAGCTCAAAACATGACACGTGCTCAGATCAAAGGGATGCTTAGTCGGGGAGGAAAGAATTGTCGTACAATCGTACTCGGTAACCTAGCTCAGATAGATGATAAGTTCGTAACAGCCGCCTCAAGTGGAGCCTCTGCTGCCGTAAATGTATACCGTCACTATGAAAAAGGATCAGTTCTTATCTTTGATGAAGTAGAGCGCAGTAGCTTGGCTGAATTCACCGAAAAGAACATGTAGAGATCAAACTACAATTCACTTTTCATTATAATATTGCGACAATAGCCACTGCTTTTTGCAGTGGCTTTTCAGAGAAGCCTGTTTCCACATATGCGGACGAAATGGATTTACTCTGAGTTTAAAAGATTAATCATACATTGAAGATGTAATAACTTAGGTGCTGTGGACCTTAGTTGTTATATTTTGGTGTGCGTATGTCTTTTGAATCAGAAGCGCTTATAAGCAATGTAAAGCGTCAGGCAAAGAGGTTGTCAAAAAAATTATTAATTCCCCTTGGGCAGGCCCAAGAAGGAGTATCTATTTGTCTTTATGGCTGTGATAGTTACAGCGATTTACTAGTAAAAATAAAAGCTGAATCTTTTGACAATCCATTGATAGCGCTGTCTGCTCTCTCTCCAAACTCGGAAATATTTTTGGTAAAAATATTAGCTAGCCACCTAGATAGCATCATTGGAAATTTTGAAAAAAAATTTCCCGGTTCCAATATAAATGAAGAAATGGTCGTATCCCTTTTTGGGCTTGAGTTTGACGAGTTTAAAGGCAAATTATCTACCTAAGAATTGTACAAATACGTAAGTTGCCATTTTATTTATTTGAGATAATATGAAATGAAGGCTGACCGGACAGCCTATGCTTACACATGGTTTTTTTAATCATGAACAATGAAGCGGAGCATCCGAGAAAATTTGGTGATTCAAACTGAACAAACATCGTGTCCCGTAGGCCGTTGTTTATTCGTCATGTCGTTTGGAGAACTAAATGATTTTGCTTGAGCAATTACATACTAAACTTCAATATCAGGCCAAAATTTTTGCTTGGCTACTTGAGATTCCCGAATTAATAGCAGCAGGGTTATTCGCGAGAGGTGTTTATAATTTCGCTAATTTTTCGGCTGCTGAACAAAGCCTGCGACACGAATATTCAAAAAATAATCTTCATGCCATTTTTGAACATGACACACTAAAATATATTTTCATTGGTGAAGTTGATGACGATGAGTTGATTGATGAACTTCACAAAGAAATTGAAGTGATGTCGGCAAGAATATTGTCACTTAATCTTATAGAAAAGCCACAATTGCAAATAATCTCAGCGATTTATAAATCAATGGGGTTACTTGATGAGTCTCGGTTTATTGTAAACACAGGCGCTGAATTCCAATTAAATTGGAAACCTTATTTTAGTACACTGACTGATCCTACAGAAGTGCTTTATGCTGATTTGTTGGTTCATACGCGAACATTTAGATTGGTCGCTTCAAAATATCCACTGAGTAAGTTGTCATACGACAATATAAGTACTTATCTTTCAAGAAGACTTAAACAAGATAGTAATCTCCATAAGGCTACTTTAGGTGCGGAAAGAAACAAAATTGAGAAACATAAAAATTGGCTTCAGAACAACCTGAAAAGTGCCTTTGGTGACGTATTACAAAATGGTAGTGAAACCCCAGCGTTTTATCACATACGACGTAAGCGATACCTTGTATTTGGTTTTATGCTGCCCACAGAAAAAGCTAAAAAAATAAATACAGAGCTGCCTAAGCTAAATCTATTAGTCAAAAATACTAAGGAATTTCAGAAATACATTATTAAAGTTGAACAACAGTCTCTAGTTTTTGAAGCTCACCGCATCAGTACCTCATACGCGAATCATGAAGTTCTCACAGATATGCAAATTGAGCAAAAGAAAATCTTAATGTCACACACTGATGCTAGCAATGACTGGTTTGCCTTAAAAGGTACTCGCTTTTCCGTGGGTTTTAGACCGATCAAGGTAAAAGAGGCGGTATAAGCTGATGGAAAAAACATTTTTAGTCGATGTAAGTATTGTTTCTGTTTTTGGCAGTCTGGGCGCTAATAAGGCTTATTTAGGCGATGTGTTAGCTGGTCAGGTAATCGAAGATGAAACATTTAGATTTCGTCCCTATGAGCAAATTGTTACCTCCATAATTGTTAGCAAAAGATTTGTTGATAACAAGATGGAGGTCATCACACACAACGGTAACTGCTATTCACTATCCGATAAGCCCAAATTATTCAGTGTAACGACTGATGAACTCGCTACTATGCGCTTAGGACAATATACACCTGAAACGATTTTAAAAATGAGATAGCTCAAATAACGTATATTTTTAAGTATAAATTTTAAAAAAATCATGTAATAAATTTGCTTTGAATTGAATGCGCAATAAAAAGTAAAGCTACAAACCAGACTAAAATAACCGCAATTGCGCTAATATAGCTTATTGGCTTTTCGTTATATTGTTGAGCTTTTATTTTTGCGATTCGTAATATTTTTTTTGGGGTTAAATAAATAATTAGTGCAAAACCAAGAGGCAGAATTATAAAGTCATCTATCAACCCCAATATTGGTATGAAATCTGGAACTAAGTCTATCGGGCTTAGTGCGTAAGCTGCGACTATAATTGCAATGGCTTTTACATACTGTAGTGGTACAGTGATTTTGGCCACTACAGTTAAGATTGTAATCCCACACAAAACGTCACTTAAGTGTGAGATATTCGTTCATTATAAAAATTTTTCTATCTAGATAATTCTTTTATTTTCTTCCTAGAAAACCAACTGTATAAAACAGGCAGCACAAATAATGTTAATAAGGTTGCCGTAATTAATCCTCCGACAATAACACTTGCTAAAGGACGTTGTATTTCAGCACCAACACCGCTAGACATTAACATTGGGATTAAGCCCAATGCTGAAGTGATAGCCGTCATTAATACGGGTCTTAATCTAGAGGTTGCGCCATCAAAAACGGCTTTGGAGGTGTCTAACCCATCTTTAATACGTTGATTGATGCTCTCTACCATTACTACACCGTTTAATACTGCAACGCCGAATAAGGTAATGAACCCCACCGAGCTAGGCACTGATAAGTATTGGTTTGACAAATACAGAGAAAACACACCACCAATCACAGCAAGAGGTACATTGACTAGTATCAACATAGCCTGACCAACGGAGCCAAAGGCAAAGTAAAGCAATAGTGCTATTAACCCTAATGATAAAGGAACCACTATAGCTAATCTTTTTTGCGCACGCTGCTGGCTTTCAAATTGTCCACCAATAGAAATAGAATAACCGGAAGGCAAATTAACCTTTTTAGCTATTATCTCTCTGATATCAGCTACAACACTACCCATATCTCGATTTTGGACGTTTGCTTGAATAACCACTCGTCTTTGTACATCATCGCGCCTGACTTGCGGTGGACCAGACTCAAATGAAACGGATGCAACATCACCTAAGCGCACCCAAGCCCCAGTTGGTGATTGAAGTCGAATATCTGAGATAGCTTCTTTGTTTCGACGATATTCTTCTTCTAAACGTACATAAATATCGTAGCGTTCATTGCCGTTAATAATTTGCCCTGCCTCGACGCCACCAATGCCGTCTCGCACAACCTCCATTACGTCGATAACGGACAGGCCAAATCGTGACAATTCCTGTCTATTAGGCTTGATCACTAATTGAGCTTCACCAGCAATTTGTTCTAAAGCGACATCTCTAGCACCTTCAACTTCTTTAATTGCAGCTTCAATTTCCTGACCTTTATTGGCTAACACATCAAGCTCTGGTCCAAATAGCTTGATCGCTAATTGCGCTTTTACACCTGATAATAATTCATCAACACGAGTGGCAATGGGCTGAGAAAAGTTAAGTAGCAACCCCGGAAACTCTTCCAGTGACCTTTCCATTTTAGCTTGAAGTTCATATCGATTAGAAGCGCTTGTCCACTCAGAAACTGGTTTTAATCCTATATAAATTTCTATGTTGTTCACAGGCTCTGGATCTCCACCTATTTCAGCTCGTCCAATTCTGCTCAGGGCATAAGTTACTTCAGGAAAGGTCATTAATTTTTCTTCTAGAATTGGAGCAACAGTAAGTGCTGTATCTAAACTAGAAGAAGGAGCGAGGGTTGCTCTTAAATTAATCGTCCCTTCCTCTAGCTCAGGAACAAATTCAGTGCCAATAAATGGCACTAATGCAAATGCAGAGATAACTAAAACAAGTGAAGCTGAAATGACTAACTTCGTGCGTTTTAATGCGAAAGTAAGCCCTTTTCTGTAAAGTTTGTCTAAAGGTTTTAGTACGAAACTTTCTTTTTCTTTTACACCAGTTTTAAACAGATAAGTAGCCAGAGCAGGCACAACAAACAAGGCCACCATGATGGCAGATACTACCGCTAAGATGATACTGATTGCCATAGGTTGAAAGAGTTTTGCTTCTACCCCTTCGAAGCTAAATAATGGCGTAAATACCACTAAGATAATAGACGCTGCAAAAAATACCGGACGGGCGACTTCTTTGCCTGCTTCCTTGAGACGCAATTCAATACCGTGATCATCATGCTCAACATCGTGTGGGTCTGTGTCAGAGGCAGGAACTCTAGCGTGAACACTGTCTGAGTTAGTTGAATCTGGCTTATTTAAATGTTTAAACATGTTTTCAACCATCACCACCGAACCATCGACCAACATACCAATAGCCACAGCAATTCCACCCAGTGACATAAGGTTGGCAGAAATACCCCACCAAGCCATGATCATCAAAGCAATGCCAATTGAGATAGGAATTGAAATTAAAACCAAAAAGGTTGCCCGTAGGTTCATTAAGAAAAGCGCCAGTACAATACAGATGAAAACAAAAGCTAATGCTAGTGCTTCAACGACGGTATTAACTGCTTTCTCAATTAAATCAGCTTGATCATAGAAGGGTTCAAAGCGAACGCCTTTTGGAAGCGCTTGATTAATTAGTGGTATTCTTGCATTGATTCCATCAATGGTGGCCTTAGTGTTTGACCCCATCCGCTTCAATACAATACCTGAAACCACTTCACCTAGATTCTCGACTTTGCCCTCTGCTGTTTTGCGAGTCATGGTAACAGCGCCTTGTCGAATTTCGCTGCCCATTCCAACTTTTGCTATGTCAGAAACGGTTATTACTGTTCCATCGAAGGTTTTTACTGGTACTTGCTTGATATTACCGATGCCAGCATCTCCACTTTCAAACCACCCCGTACCTCGAATGACCAGTTGTTCTTGGCCTCGATTCATATACCAGCCGCCAACATTGGCATTATTGCTATCTAGGGCAGTGACGACATCTTCTTGGGTTAGGTCGTATTCAAGAAGTTTTGAAGGATCAATGTTTACTTGGTATTGCCTAACGTTGCCTCCAAAAGACAGAACGTCAGTAACACCATCGACGGGCATGATAAGTAGTTTGACAATCCAATCATTGAGACTTCTAAGTGCCATCGCGTCAAAACCAGCGTCTTTATCTGATATCAATAAATATTGAAATACTTGACCTAACCCAGAGGTGTTCGGTCCCATATTCGGTGTACCAACACCTTCTGGGATCAATTCTTTTGCCGCTTGAAGTCGTTCAAAGACAAGTTGCCTAGCAAAGTAAATATCGGTGCCTTCTTTAAAAACGACAGTGACACCAGATAAACCTGTTTTAGAAATCGAACGTACTTGCTCAACATCAGGCAAGGCGTACATCACAGCTTCTATCGGATAAGTAATAAGTTGTTCAACTTCTTCCGCTGCCAATCCGGGCGCTTCAGTATTCACGGCAACCTGAACGTTAGTGACATCAGGGAAGGCATCCAAATTTAACTTTGGAATAACCATTATTGCACCAACAATAGAGGCAAAAAGAGCGATTAAGATAAGGAGTCGGTTGTTTACGGACCAATCAATAATTTTATTAAACATTGTATTTCTCCTTAGTGGTTGTGCGGATCAAATCCGCCTTTTGCAATTTCAGAAGCAACAAAGAAAGCGCCTTTGGTGACAATTCGTGTTCCACTTTCAACGCCGATTATTTCCCTAAAATCACCTAAGGCTCGCCCTAATTCAATTTCTACAGCTTTAAATTCTCCGGGGTGGTCTTCAACGAATATGGTCCAATCACCATCAGCACCGCGGACCAAGGCTTCTTCCGGCACAGCCATTACTTTCTCTTGGGTTGAAAATTGAAAATAGACTTTTACAAACATACCTGAATGGAGGTTGTCGTCTTTGTTTTCGACTGACAGACGAACTATCCTCGTTCTAGTTAATGGATCGATAGTGTGCGCTTCTTGAATGACTTTTGCGTTGTAACTTTGCCCCTCTAATTTGACTATCCCCGGAGAGTTTTTGGACAAATCAAGCTTTTTATTAGGCGAAACTTTTGCTTCTACCCATAGTTGCTTTTCGTCTGCTAGCAACATCACAGTATCACCAGCATTAACGCGTTGTCCTTGGATAAAATCGTCTTGAAGCACTACGCCTTCACGCTGTGCTGTTAATGTATATTGCCCAAATGCTTTAATGTCTTTGTTAGAAATACTCTGAATTGCTTTTTCAGTTAACCCTAAAGCAATGAGTTTTCCGTAAGAAGCGTTGTAAGTTGTTTCAGCTAGCAACAAGCGGCTTTCGCTGACGGTTTTATTGCCTAGTTTTTTAATGCGTTGCCATTCTGTTGAAGCGATTAAATAGTCCGCTTGTGCTTGTGCCATCGCTTCACTAAATAATGTGACTAACTTTTGGCCTAATTCTACGTGTTCTCCAAGAGCTGCATGGCGACTAATAATGACCGATTCAGTACGAGGAGATACGACATAACTTCTGTAACCATTTGCCTTGATTTCACCGGGTGCGTATATCGAACTGTATTGATATTCTGGGATGACGCTTTCTACTTTGATGTTAGCAAGTGACATATTTTTCGGGCTAAGAGTTATACCTTCTTCATGTTCGTCTTCTTTATTCTCATTTCCGTGGTCATGGTCACCTTTTTCTTCCTTATGTCCTTTTTCGTGGCCGTGCTCGTCAAGATCTTCTTCTTGACCTTTTAGGCTTTCTCTTTCTGAGTACTCACTATGCTCAGGGTGTTCTTTAGCATGAACTCTCTCGTTCTCAGAGTGTTTATGTTCTTTTGTGTCTTGTTTGGAAAGCTTTGTGACAGAATCAGTAACATCTGACGACTGTGCAAAAGCATCATGACTTGTAGTAAGCCCTACTAACAGGCTGCTAATTACTACGGCTAATAATTTTTTACTAAATATTGTATTCATTTTTGTAACCTATATTTTTTATAAATTTAAGATTTCGCTTCTTTCGCTAATGAAAAATTAGCGCGTTCAAATCTCAAGTTTTGATAACTGACCTATACTTAAAACGAAGGATATTTCTGCAAGCTTAAATTGCTTTTCCAACCGGATGCCTGCATGAAGCGCTTCCGCGCGTTGATTTAATGCGAGTAAATAATCAGAAGTATTTATGTCACCAGCTTCCCAGCGTTTGTTGAGTAACTTTGCGCTGCTAGCCAACCTGCCTTGGGTGAGTTTGTGCCATTGCTGGTAGTAATTTTTACTGACAGTCAGCGACTCATAATTAGCTTTTGCTTCAAAAGACTGTTTTCGGTAAATTGAATGAAAGTGGGCCTCTGCTGCAATGGCTTCTGAATAAGCGGCTTTAACAGTATCTGAATAGTTATTTCTGATGTTTAAAGGAATTGAGAAAGTCACACCAACCAAGTCTTCATCTCCACTTTTACCTGCGCTAACTCCAATGGTTGGATTAGGTTTAGATTCCATAGTGGTTAGTTGAGCTTTAGATTGTTGCCCCTTCCATTGCGCTCTTGCGAGTTTAACTTTTGGATGATCCTCAACCCACTGTGAATCAAATGAATAGCTTGTTGCTCCAAAAGTAAATAAGGGTAAATTGGCGGTATTAGGCGTCCAATCTGGCAATAACTCCTGAACCTTTATCTCTGCATTTTTAAAAGCAATTTGAGACTCAGATATTTCACTAAAAATTTGCGACAAGTTTAAATAGACTAGCTCAGCGTCAAGTGGCTCTAGAAGTCCAGCTTTTCGTTTGTCTTCAACAATTCCAACGAGCGTTTGCAATTGCTCTTCTCTTTCTGAAAGTAACTGAGCAGCTTTTTTTGCTGCTTGCCAATTAACTAATGCAGTTAAGGCATTAGCCTTTTTAGAATCGAGTAGAGATAACAATTGTTGCTGGTTTGCATAAACATCAATTTCACCAATGGTTTTATTTGTTGATTGCTTATCCCAAAAATCTATCGTTTGACTGATACCAATAGAGTAATTATCAAAATCACCTTCTTTTTCATAGTTTGCTTCAAGCTCTGGGTTATATACGGCTTGAGTTAAACTTTTGGCTCTATGATTACTTGCATTAAGTAACTCTTTTGCCGCAACAACTTCGGGATCTTTATTTATTTGACTATCTAGCCATGAAATACTTTTCTGTTTGCCATAAGTGGCAACTGAAAAACTCACAGCCATGCATAAAGACAGGACTAAACCTGCATTTTTTAAATATATATACATAAAAGTTCTTAATTTTAAAATTAATAAACACGAACCCTTTATCCATTGTTAAAGAATAAATAGGTCATTAAAAATTAATCTAATTAAGAAATAGGTGGGCGATGTATCGCTTCTAGGAAGGCTTTTGTCTGGTCAAATTGATAAGGAGTTTTATTGATAATATTTAGCTTACCATCGACATTTGAATTACTGACTAAAATCCAAGATAAGTGGCTGCCACTGCAATGACCACAGTGATGACAATCCTTTACATCGTGCTGTTCATCATCTGTATTATCATTTAAAACATTTCGATCATCGTCATGATCATGTTGAGTTTGAAGGTGCTCTATATCTATCTGGTGATTCTCAGATGTTGCGGATACAACAGCAGTTAACGATTGCAAAACAATAGAAACGACTAATAGTATTTTTAGCACAACATTAAGGTTCAAAGTTATTACCTGTTAAATATAGTATTTAAAATACTAGCAGAAACTATTTACTTAAACTAGCCAATTTAGTTACTTCCCAATCTTTTCAAATTAAATAACTTTTTATTTGACTCTATAGCCACTATAGATTTTATACTTATTTTAATATTGTTTCGGAATGTTAAAT